>JAEAMF010000314.1_pt1 | contig 69027 bp, 60 predicted proteins | sample 8958721 | NCBI WGS metagenome assembly JAEAMF01 (sample SAMN16933255, study PRJNA681124) | bioreactor sludge metagenome | isolation source: anaerobic bioreactor treating anionic surfactant - SDBS | place: India: Bengaluru | collected 2019-02-28
AAATATTTTTTGCACGGGTTAAGCAAATGAACTCATTTGACGCAAAATTCAGGTACTAAGAATATATATGGTACAGAAATTACGGAGACAAGGAAAACTCTAAACAAAGATATTTGAAATTTCGATAGGAGCGCCTTTCGGCGCGATACATTCGCGGCTGAAAGCCGCTCCTACCTGTTATAAATATTGTTGGAGAAAAACCAGCCAGCGGCTGGTAAACCAGCCCAAGGCTGGCAAGTTCTCAGGTTCGTGTCTGTAAGCATCTAAAACATTGCACCATCAGTGCAGGGTTCGATCACCAGGTTGGGCATCCCGCATGGATATGCATCAGCCGGGGTGAATGCCGTTGTCGCATGCATGTTGGTGTCAAGCTCCGCGATTGCGGTATATAACCCCTCACCTATCATGCCCAGCGCTATCACAACCATCAGAACCAGTATCATCTTTTTCATTGTCTCGCCCTCCCGTACGCTGTTGATTATGATTCATTGCTTCAATCTCGTGCCTTTGAATCACATATACGGGCAGTGCGACAATATCTTACAAGAATGACAGTCCGGTGTTATGTCCTATGAGAGAGAGGCAGGTAGGGTGGTCTGGTACAACTGATGCCCTCCTTTTACTAATGAACCACGCTGATCCTTTAAAAAGCAGCTTACCTTTCAATACTATAGAAAAAGGAATGGCCGGGCGATGTGATTATAGGAGATATTTAAATGTTAATATATTCAATCATGTATTCTCGAGAAATTCAATCAGGGAAACCCTGATTTTTGACTTCCAAAACCCTTAACGTGAGGGATACCCCTCACCGGGCGCCAACCTATCTAATTGATTAATCGTCTCTTTTTCCGCAGAAGTCAAAAGGCAGGGCCTTTACCAACTCTGCCTTTGAACAATGTGCAAATTGTATAAGATTTCTCAGTCGCTGACGCTCCCTGGCCGGGAAGCCACTCGCAGCCTTACAAAGCATTCGGGCAGGCCTCCGAAATGACATCTCTGCTCGATAAACAAAAGATTACCACGAATGGCACGAAGAAAACACAACTTTAGGGACGTTGTTGACTAAGTGGAATTACTGCCAGACATATAAAAAATGGGCGGCTCTCGCTTTCTTCGTGCTCTTCGTGCCTTACCCTTCGTGTGCTTCGTAGTTAAAAGAAGTTGGGATGCTGGTATCTTATCCAGGCTAGAACTGGAGCGTTACGGTATAAGTATTATGATAAACGCCCGCACCATCCGGTTCCTGAATTACCGTACCGGTTACCCAGCTCGAGAAAAACGCCATTCCGTAAGGATACCGCTCATTGCCAATTTCAACAGTGGCTATTAGATCTACGTCTGCCTTGCCGGATTTATAAAAAGGAACTATTCCTGCCGGGGAAATGCCCACTCCGTTCACAATGAGACGATCACCCACCGACTCATCCTTTGACAAGCTTATTTTGAATGGGCCATAACCGATGAGGAATACTATGAACGGGCTGAAATCCTGGGTAAAATCGGCGTACTGGGTTATGGTGAGGTTCCGGGTAACACCCGGCGTGAGGACCTCTATGTGGGGTGTTAGTGCATTCACTTCAAAGGCAGCTGCCGTGCTTGGGAATGTGAAGGTAAAAGGAATAATAAAGCAGATTATAAAAAGGATTTTTTTCATGGTAGAATACCTCCTATAGTCAGGTTTAAAAATGATAAATAAAAGACATCATGAATAAATGCTGCTCCACGTCAGCCGTGGCTCCCTCAATGATATCCCCTTCCACATTATCGCCGGTGCGAAACTGGTAGGCGCAGTCAAAGATAAGATCGCCGATGGATATACCCGTTCCCAGTGTGAAACCCCAGAAGTCCTCGGGATTCTTCTCTGAAGGCTCAGGGTCGTAAAATACCCCCCAGCGCACGGGGATCACTATCCGGGGATAGATGAACAGGTACTCGGCACCCAGGCGCACCTGGGTTGTTTCCTCAATGGGGCTTTCATAGGAAGGTTCGCCGGTCGTCGGACTTATCCTGTTGCCCTCGCCGTCCTCCAGTCTGAAGTGGTCCCACTCGGTCCGGTACACATCACACGAGAGGGTGAATCTGTCCGAAAATCTCAGGGCGACGCCCAAGCCATAGGAGAGAGGCATGTCCAACTCAACATTTTCGTCCACCCGATGACTCGTTACAAGCAACGGCGATCCAGGTGCCCTGATTCTTGTTGTCTTCAGCCGTTCGTGCTGCATGTCGGCAGTGAAGGGGGTTTTGACCACGCCGCCAACGGTTATGAAATTGTTAATATCCCACAAAAAGCCCAGGTGCATGTTGAAGCCGGAGAAACCGTAGTAGCGATCGGCGTCAGTAAATTTTTCCACCAATTCGAGCGTTCCCCTGCCGTTGCGCATCCCGCCGTTATACTTTTTTCTTCGGATGGTTGTATCCGATTCCCACCCGTTGCCCCAGAACAGGTTATCGGTCCAGATATTGAAGGTGGCGCCGAGTGAGAAATCCGGAGTAACCTCGATGGCGAAGGCGGGAGAAAGCGTGCTCAAACTGCCGCTTTGCCTGAAATCCACCTTCTCTTTGTTTGTAATGGTCAAGCCGAAGTCAGGCTTGGTAATTATGCTGGTATTGATGTCGCGCTCGAATTCATATAAACGCTGGTAGTTGAGTGAGACAATCATGTTCCGGTTGAAAAGCTCGAAAGGATAGGCAGCGCTCAGGTAATTGAGATCCCGGCTGAAGGCCTTCTGAAGCCCCGATTCCTCAGGGTGTGCGGATGAAGAGAAATCGTCACGGCGCTTAAAATAAGAAAGGGCGAAGGAGATTTCCGGTTTCCTGAGCTGGGTAAGACCGGAGGGGTTCCAGGAAGCCGCCGTGGCGTCATCGGCGACGGCGATGAATGCACCGCCCATGCCCACTGCACGCGCGCCGGATCCCACCGGGTTGGGAGTGGATGCATTGATAACCCGCTCCCGCCCGCTCTGCGCATGGGCAGAGCTGCACACGATACCCGTGAAAAAGAGAATGGAGAGGAGGATTACGATGGTGCATACCTGATGTGAAAGTAGTTTAGACATTGTAACCCTTACTGTTATTTACCATACGTCAGGGGATGGCGGTTCTTACCGAATGCCTGTTTCCCCTCACCCTAACCCTCTCCCCAAAGGGGCGAGGGGATTTTTTTGGTGCCTCTCCCCAGGCGGGCGAGGGGATTTTGCTTAGTGCATCTTCCCACGGTGGAAACGAAACTGTTATTTTTAATCTCCGTCCATAGGGTGAAGGAATCATTATGATTGTCTACCCCGTTTTTTTCTCCCTCGCCCCTTTGAGACTGTGTCATAATCCCTGTTTTGTCATTTCGAGGGTATCCGAGAAATCTTATACAGTAATAAAGTTATTTATATAAGATTCCTCTCATTCGTTCGGAATGACAACTCCCTCTATTACGGCACAGTCTCTTTGGGGAGAGGGTGAGGGGGCATTGATTATTCAACCCTACTTTGAAATCACCCTGTCCCCTGCCTTGATTTCTCTCGCGGTGAATCTTTGGAGTATTGCAGCGTGGGAAGTCGTCCGCTCCACCTCGCTTGCAGATAGTAGGCCGACAATCTCCGTGTCGCTGCCAAGATCCAGTCCTGTTTCAGGATCGCTCAAGTGCCGGTTCTCAAGAAAAGAGAGGAATTTCATCTCCCTGCAGATGGACTGTTCCTGCCCGAGGTCGATGACCGCCGTTTCTGAACTTGTTTGCGTAACGGTACCCTCGCGCAGGGGAAATTGCTCCTTGAATTTCAGCGCCAGATCATCAAGGATGCCCCTGAAGCCGGCCGTCACCTCCCCTTCCCAGTACACATCCTTTTCGGTCAGGATCGAAGAAGTCCTCGTGTCAATAAGCCGGGCCAGGATTTCGATTGAACCGGGCGAGGAATTGATCTCGCCCAATAGAACCGAATCAGTGCCTATGGTGCCGGCCAGTTGTGCCGCTTTTGTAGCATCAAAGTTTTGATTCCGGCCTTTTTCCTGCCTGGCAAGGACGCTTTGCACCGTGTCCCGTTTCATTACGTTGAACCTTTTCTGGTCGATAAAGGAATAATTGAGAAAGGTGTGGACGTAATTCTGCAGCGACTCCTCTGATTTCTTGCATTCAGTGAAGGGAAGTATGGCCACGCTTAAACGGGAGCCGGTCTGCCTGACTGTGGGGATGATTCTCCTGATCGTGGCGGTCCGGGCGGCAGCTTTGCCCCCGGTGTCGGCAAGACCTACCGTAATGGTGTTATCACCTTCGTCGAGCGGCACTGCCGAGCTGAACGCGATCAGCCGGCCTTTACCCTCTTTCAAGAGCTTGCGAAATGCCTTACCCGCAGGCTCATTATCAGCGGGAAGAAGGGACCGTCGATCCACCGTAATGTCTTGTATGCCTTTGCGTGCTTTAACTGCTCCTTGCACTCCAAAGGTGTCAAGGAATGTTGCCAGTCCGTCCCGGAAGCCTTTGATATCCATATCCGATCGGCGGGATGAGCCGGGCAATGAGGAGAGGCGGCCTCCTGTTGCGTTGCCCAGGGTGTCCACCGCTTCAAAGGAGACGAAAGCCTCTGCAGGATTTCCCCGGCTGCTGAATGATTCATCCAGCATGACCATCTGCTGTCCCTCACAGGCAATCTCGCGGCCGTTGAGGATTATCTTGGTGATGCCCGAGGTATCGTAGGCAGCACCGGTAACCTTACAAACAGCGCCTGGGCCGGGCAGAACTCCCAGGAACATCAGCGGGCCATTCCTGTCGACTTGTATCTGGAGGGTTATGGGCGCTGATGTTTTTCCCAGGATGTCCTCCGACTGCAGGGTTATGACATTCTTTCCCTCCTGCAGAGGGAATTCTTCGGTAAACGATGCCTCCTGCCGGGTCAGCTCCAGCCGGGACGGTTTCCCGTTGAAGGAGATGTTTGAGATGAAAAAATCATCGCGGGCGATACCGCTGACGGAAACGGAAAGACCATTTGTCCGGTAACCGGCCGGAGGATAGGTCACGGTGATGGCCGGAGGCAGCGTATCGAGATTTGTTTCATTGAGCCAGGCTCTGCGCGCCTTGTTAAGATAAAATTTCGCCCGCGCGGAATCAGCGGTCTTGAGGGATGTCTCGAGGGCCTGGATGGCCTCCTGAAACCTGCCCTGGTGAAAATAGGCAATGCCCAGCTCGCGGTTGGGAAAATAGTCAATGAAATGCATGCCGTAGGTGCGTGCCCGCCGCTGGTCATCTTTTCTCTTTTGCAGGGCCTTGCCGAAGTCGGCTGCCGCATCCTCCCAAAACTCCCCCTCGCTGTACGATACGCCGCGCTGGTAGTAATCGTTCCACTCGGACTTAAAAAGCCCTTCAGGCTTGCCGTAAAGCCTTCCGTCCTTCTCATACACCTTCCCCTTTTCCACCGCGCAGCCGGCACCAAAGCAGCAGATTGCACACAGAGCAATACAGCACAGCACAATAACCAGGCATCGTAACGCGCCAGTGCCATTTAATTCGCTGCAAATGCTGTTATGAGATTGCTTCGTCACGGCGTTCCTCGCAACGACTCTCTTTGGCGGTTTATTGACAAACAATGAGATCCTTCGTTTCACTCAGGATGACAAACCTAATGACATGATGCCTTTTAATGCCTGTCGTGTGACCACGATTCCAGCTTCTGATCTCCTCTGTTTTATTTTTTCGTCTTCCAGCACTCCCTTACTCCAGCACTCCAATACGCCATTCTCTCTGCCCCTGCCTCCGCAATCCGCGTTCCGAAATCCGAAATCGTTTCCTCCTACAGCCAGTTGCCCATCAAAATAAACGGCGCCCAGTAGAAGGGGTGTTTATAGGCGGCATCGGCTTCCGCCGCGGATGGCTCGGCGTCACCCTTGGCGCCCGGTGTAACTACCCGCATGCCCCGCTTTGCTTCAATCCGGTTGTCTGCCCGGCTTTCCCTTCTGACAAACATGAGCTGCGCCCGGACGAGCGCCTCAGCCTTGGTCATCCCTGGATTCTCCGCGCGAAACTGGTAGAAGTTCTGCATGAGCATGCAGGTACTGCGGTCCCCCACCTGCCAGAGCGTGGCCAGAACGCCTTGAGCCCCCTGACGCTGGGCCAGCGCGCCGAAACTTTCCACCTCGCTCCCGTTGTCTTGGGGAGCGCCAATCGCTGTGTTGCAGGCGGAAAGGGTAAGCATGTCAACCCCGCTGAAGTCATAGTTTCTATCCTTGATTTCCGCCAGAGAAAGCATTGTTCCGTCACCCAGCAGCAGATAGGAGTTTTTTTTAGTCCCCGGCTTGAGTTCAAAGTGGCTGGCGATGTGTATGACCGGATATCCCTCGCGCAGCACCGCTTCGAATGCCCCCCGGGAAAAGGCGTCATCCAGGTAAATGACGCCGGGCAGCACGCCGTCCGTATCGGCAGTGTCGCGGCGCACGATGGACTCAAGTTCAGCCGGCACGTACCGGAGCGGCTCGAAGTTGCGAATGGAATGGCTCATGCCCAGCCCGCCGACCCGCCATGGTTGTTTCGGCTGTTCACCCATGGCCGTTTTTGCCGCGGGCGTGCAGACAGCCATGCGATAGCGTTCCAGCAGGTACCCGGTGCCGTCATGCAGGGCGGCGACGGGGAGATAGCGCATGGCGCCGTAGAGGTTGAGCAGCAGTGTCTGGGCGCCGGCCTGACTGAGATCGTTGTCGATGGGCGCAATCATAATGCCATACAGCTCCCGGGCCGAGGGAAGTGGAGAACTCCTTGGATTCTCCAGGGCGCTGCGAAAGCTCATAATTTTCCGGTTCAGCTCTTCTGAAGAGATGATAACATCGCGCTCAAGCTGGTTCCCGGCAGTGGTCACGATGATGCGCAGCCGGTCATCGGTTATGAGGTAGTGAATGGATGCCGCCCCGTGGCCGAGCGTTCTCAGGAGCGCTTCCATTGTTTCGGGCTTGTCCGGCAGCACCCCCTTTATTTCCGCATCACCTGTTGCCGGACGAGCGGCATGAGCGCCGGCGATCATTTTGGTCAGCGCGTCACTGAAAGCCCTGCGGGTTGCGCTGAGATCTTTCTGCGCCTGCCCGTAGCGTGACCGCTCAGCGCCGTCGAGTCCAAGAACTTTTTTCTGCTTGAGCGTCGCGCATTCCTTTCCAAGCGATGCAATGCGGTTGCTGCTTTTCTGAAATTCCGCTGCTCTGCCCAGCTCCTCATCGGTATACGCCGCCGTGGTTGATCGCACATCCTCCGCCCCCTTTTCCCGGCAGAGAAAGTCGAAGTATTCCTCTTCCTTCTGCATATCCAGCACCTGCCTGGCCTCGGGCAGCCGCCCCTGGTCTATGAGAAGGTCGGCCAGGAACGCGTACACCTGCCACTTGGTTCTCAAGAATGATCCCTGGAGGTCCTTTTCGAGAACGGCGATGCCTGCACGCATTCCCTGTATGGTATTTACCGCCTCTTTGCCAAAAAAGATGGCAGCGACAGGATTTTTTTGCTTGAGCAGGAGAAAGGCGAAGTTAGATTGCACTCGCCAGAGCAGCTCCGGCTGGCCGGCCGCTTCCGCAACCGCGAGCGCACGCGCATACAGCTCCCGCGCCTGATCAAGCTGCCCCCGGGCATAGCAGATCTCAGCCAGGTTGTTCAATCGTATGGCCACCCGCGGATGCTCTTCCCCGAACATCTTTTCATCGATGGCAAGGGCCTGTTCATAGAGGGATTGCGCCGCATCATAGTCGCCGCTAGCGTAATTGAGGCCCCCCAGGTTGTTGAGAATGGTCGCCGCGTGGGGATGCTCCGGTCCGTAGGCTGCCCGGTATATGTCAAGGGCCCGATTAAAAAGCGGTTCGGCCTTTTCATACCGGCCGGTATCGGTGAGAAGCTCAGCAAGATTGTTGAGGACGGGGGCGATTGCGGGATGGCCAGGGGCGTAAACAGCATCAGCGATCGAAAGAGCCCGCCGGTAGAAAGACTCTGATCGCTGGTAGTCACCCAGGGCACGGTAGACCTCCCCCAGGTTGTTTAAATCATTGACCACCGCGGAATGGCTTGATCCATAGGCGGTTTCATCAATGGCCAGGGCCCGTTCATACGCAAGTTTTGCCCGGGCATAATCGCCGAGCGCGAAGGCCACCCCTCCCAGGTTGGTCCAATCCTGCGCGACGGCAGGATGCTCACTGCCGTATGTCTTCCGGTCGATGGCAAGCGCCTGCTCATAGAGCGGCTGAGCCTGCTCATACGCGCCTGATCCATAGTACAAGCCCGCCACATTACTCACATCCCGCGCGACGGCGGGATGATCGTCTCCAAATGCCTTCTGGTCAATAACGAGCGCCCGCTCATAGAGCGGCAGGGCCCGGTCAGGCATGCCGATATCCTGGTAAAGCCGGGCAAGATTGCTCAGGCTGACGGCAACCTGCGGATGGTCCGGTCCGTACTGCTTTTCATCGTCGGTCAGGGTCCTTTGCTGCAGCTTGAGAGCAGCACCATGATCACCGCGGTCCGTGTGCTGCATGGCCGGTTTGTACACCTCGCTCGAAATAGGATCGCCTGAGGAATCGATCGATTCTGCAGAAGGCCGCTGTTGCGAAGGAGGGGATACGGCATGCTCGCCGCCGGCTGCACCCTGGAGCGGGCGAGGGCTCAGCGCCAGTACCAGGGCGGTAAAAATTAAAAAGTAGCCATGTCTGTATTGAACTGTACTCATTACATGAGCTACCTTCACATTGGGTTCCTTTCAGCATAATGGGACTGGGATCCAGCACTATACTCAAAGACTATATGAGGAGCAGAAAATTACAGAAGTTGTGAATATGCTCTTATTCCTGCCGCCTGTTTTTTTATATTTATATCACAGAACCGGCAGGATTAATAGCAGCTTCCTCAACAGTACAAGATATGCTTTCTATGTTACAGCATACGAAGTGCCTGACACTTTCTTACAGACATGCCCCCAGGATAAAGATGAACTTTTTATAATTTTGGGAAAAATTGGGAAAAATCCTTTAAATCAGAAAGATTAAATGGTATATAGGTACTATTGTATTTATAGATATGGGAAAATGCGCTTTATCCTATTTCGAAAAATCCTATGCCCGATAACGCAAATTCCTTTGATCCTACCGACCAAGAACTCCTCCACGGATGTGTTGCGGGAGACAAAGCCTCCTGGGCGCTCTTCGTAAAGCATTACAGCAAGCTCATCTATCACTCCATCTATAAAACCCTCCGGGTGAACGCAAAGCCCACCGGCCCCGATGACATCAACGATCTGTTTCAGGATTTGTTTGCATCGATTTGCGCTGATAATTGTAAGAAGCTGCGGATGTTTGACCCCTGCAAGGGGGTGAGCCTGGCAAGCTGGCTGAGAATGATCGCGGTCCGCATGACCATAGACCACCTGCGCAGGCAGCGGTCATCCACGTCGCTCGAGGATCTCCTCACCGAACCTTCCCGGGACGGCGGACAGGAAACGCACATCGATGACGAAACATTACAGTGCCTGCGCGGTGTCCTGGAAGAACTTTCTGACAAGGACAAGTTATTGATAGAACTGTTCTATTTTAAGGAACTCCCTCCTGAAGAAATTGCCCGCATTTTGAACATATCAGTCGGCGCCATCTACACCAGAAGGAACCGGATCATCGAAAAAATAAGGGAAATTGCGAGACAGCGAAATATTTTGTAAGAAAATCCCTCGATTGTCGTATTCTGCTATCGAAGGGTTACAATGTAAAAGTCCAAAGATTCTCATGTTCGCGAGGGATGGTTCATGGAAGACAAGCTGATAAAGAAAGCATTCGAGGAAATGAAGAAGGCCCATCCGCAGGGAGATGCATGTCCGGATGAATGTGATTTCTGCCGGTTCCTCGAAGGCTCAATGGATGATGAAAAGGGGGCTCTCATGGAAAAGCACCTCCTTTCATGTCCGGCATGCACTGACTACATGGTTGCGTTACATAAAGTTTCGCATTTCCCGGCGGATGCAATGCTGCCAAAGGTCCCCGCGGCTCAAATAGCAAAGGCCCGCGGCCTCATGGAGGGAAAAGAGAGGGCGGCCTCCCAAGAAACCACCCTCAGTGAATCCATCAAAGATTTTTTTTCCTTGCAATGGATAAGCCGGCCAATCCCGGTAATGGCTCAATCGTGCGCGGTGGCGCTTGTCGTGCTGCTGGTTTATGCCGCCGCATACCTGTATATGCAGCAGGGTACCCCGCTCAGCGCACAATTCGAGGTGACCGGCATGAGCAGTGAAGTCACCCGGGGAACGACTCCGTCGGCATGGCGGGTTATTAAAGAAGGTGACTTTCTCTATTCCCAGGACTATTGCCGGATCAGTTTTGAACTCAGCCGGGACGCCTTTGCCTATGTTTTTTATTATGATTCCGGCGGAGAGCTGCACCAGCTCTATCCTGATCCCGCTGCGGTCATGCTGAATAAAGTTGAAGGCGGTAAAACGCACAACGTGCCTGATACCAGGGATGCTTGTTTTATGCTGGACGACCAAAAAGGCAACGAGACCGTATTCATGGTAGCCTCCGCACAACCCATAGGCAACATCAGCGAGCTTTATCAGGCAGCCCATGGCTTAAACCGGGACGAAGGTCTCCAGCTCTTCAGGGAAGCGGCCCCGGTCTTTAAGGTCCTGAACTTTATCCACCAATGACACGGGCGATCCGTGTTCGGCACTCAGGTCAGGGATTTTTTTGAAGCTATAATTTTTTGTAAGAAATGAGGGGGCTGCACGTATAGTAGAACATAAGTAAAACGGAAGCGACGGGCTGAAGCGAGGATGTATGGAGCAGGGTTTTGAAATAGAGGAGCACATCAGGCAGGCGGCGACCAAATGCCGGAAATGTTTTTCCTGCCTGGATGGCAATAAGGAGTGCCTCTGCCCGGTCCGCACCATTAATGGGAATCATACCGTGCAGATCGATCCGGCATCCGCCAACTCCTGCAAATACTGCTTCCACATGGAGCCGAAAACCTATTGTCTCTGCCCGGTACGAAACGAGCTCTATAATCGCTACGGCATTTAGCGAATCACACCTCCTTAGGTAATTGCCGTCAAAAACCTCCGCTCGGCTTGTCGGAGGTTTTTGATGTTTGTAGTTGAATAATTGGCACTATGGCGCACTGGAATGGTGAAGGGCTGGAGTGTTGGAATGTCGGAGTAATGGTCATGCACCGCCGAGTCTGCATCTTTTCTTAACTATCGCCGTCGCAAGTGCTTTACATGGACCATGTGAAACCTTGGTCAATGTACGGTTGATTCCCCATTGCTCCAGCACTCCGATACTCCATGCCTTTCTACTCCAGGCCCTCCCACCATTCGAACTCTCCATTCAACTGGATCGCATCAGCGCAGCGCCGGGGTGAGCCCATCGGCATCGAAAACTATCGCTGGCACCATGACCGCTGCATTTTCCGGATATGCTAATCTGCCTCTGCTATCAGCCACCCTATCCTCCTGGATGTAACCGCCATGCAATACGCCAACCAGAGCGAACGCCACTACCATAATCGTGATGAACAATAATCTTTTCATTGTTGTATCCTCCTCTTCCGTGGATTGGTTATTCCCGATGTTGTGACTAAGTATCGGCTTTTAATCGTAAGGAATTATGGCGGCGAGGTAAAAGTTTTAAGGGAATTGTAAAGGCACTGTAAATACCGGCAGCATGACAGGGCATTTTCCTGGGCAGGGAGGCTTATGGTACCAGGAGGAGGTTATTGAACGGATGGAGCGCGGGAATGCTGTTTCGTAGCGTCGAGACAAAAAATGAGAAGCGGAATTATTTTCGGTGCCCAAAAAAGCAACTCCGCTTCTCATCCTGTTGTCTACTCCAGGACCCCTTAATCCATAACAATCGGCGGTAATTGCACCGGATAAGATGCATTGTAGACCTGCTCGAGAAAAAGCACCTTATTCTGTTCTACAATCAGGGTGTGCGCTCCATACAGAAGACTGGCAATGACTGTTACCACTACGATGATGCAGGCTACGAATAATTTCTTCATGGTGCTACCCTCCGGCTTCATGGTTTCGTAACTGTCTTTTGATTACATACTACGGCCGGACTTTATAAAATTCTATCGGGGAAACCCTGTTTCTCCGCCTCGATATCCCTGATTTATGTGAGGGGAAACCCTGAATGCGTGCTGCCGGACATTTCTAACGGGGGTATTGCAGGGAGGGATGGATGGACAAAAGATTTAAGAGAGCGGTGAAAATATGCAATGAACTAGAAGAAAGGTTGCAGCTGGTTCAACCACCGCAAACAGGAGGCAGACGAGCAGCCTGCGAAAAACTACTTTTTCAACAACCTGCTGGTGACCGTACAAACAATAAGAGGTTGACCGATAGCGGTTAACCCCTTAATTGTGCTGGTGGAGCTGATGGGATTCGAACCCACGACCTCTTGAATGCCATTCAAGCGCTCTCCCAACTGAGCTACAGCCCCACTCGTAATTATAATAAATCCGAAACAATAAAACCAACCAGGGTTCAAATACCCCGAGTTGATGGCCGATTATCATGCAAAAATCCTCTTTTGTCAACCCCCTTTCTGGTGGTGGCGCTGCCTTATTATCTCATAGAGGGCTATTGCTCCGGCAGCTGATGCATTGAGCGAAGAAATGGCGCCCTTAAGGGGAATCCTCACCAGAAAATCGCATTTTTTGGCAACCAGCGGTCGTATTCCCCGCCCCTCGCTTCCGATAACCAGCGCCAGATCAACCGTTCCGTCAAGATCAAAGATACTTTGCCTGCCGTTCGCGCTCGCTCCCGCAACCCAGGCTCCCCGCGCCTTCAAGAAGTCGATGGCACCGGCAATATTCACCACGCTGACAACCGGTATGTGCTCGACGGCGCCGGCCGACGCCTTGTAAACGGCGCCGGTGACCGGTGACGACCTGTCTCGCAAGGTAATGACTCCATGCGCCCCGGCGGCACAGGCGCTGCGAACCAGAGCGCCCAGATTTTGCGGATCCTGGATGCCATCCAGAATCAGGGCCAGCAGCTTCTCGCCGGATGTGCGCCAGGCTGCAATGATGCTGTCAATGCCGGGTTCCCGCCGGGGGATAACGATGGCAATGACGCCCTGGTGATGGCTGGTGCGCGCGAGCTGCTCAAGGGCCTGCCGTTCTTTATATTCAATGGCCACCCGCTCCCGTTGCGCAAGATCAAGCAGGACCCGTGCACTCCTGTTTCCTTTTTCTTGTGCAAGAAAGATCTTTTTTATATCCGAGGGGCGGCGCTTAATGATCTCGAGAACCGGATTGACACCGTAAATTATTTCAGGCATGTCCTGCCTCGGAGTTAACACGCAATACGGTTAGGGCGACCGGCCGGTCGCCCCTACGATTTCTTAATTTCTGTTTCACCCACCTCAGCGGCAATCTCGCGGGCCGCCCGGACCGGATCAGCCGCTTCCAGAATCGGTCGCCCGATCACCAGGTAATCAGCGCCCGCAGCCAGCGCCTCCGCGGGGGTTACGGTGCGCTTTTGATCACCGGCAGCAGACCCCCGGGGACGGATGCCCGGTGTGACAATCACAAACGGTTCCCCGCACACGGTCCTGATCAATGACGCCTCGCGGGCTGAGGCCACCACGCCTTCTGCGCCCGCCTGCTGTGCGAGGGCGGCAAGCCGTGAGACCGCCGATTCCACCGGCCCGCCTATCCCCACTTCCTGCAAGTCTTCCTGCGCCATGCTGGTAAGAACGGTGACGGCCACGATGAGGGGAGGCGATGATGCGGTGCTCCGGCTGAGGGTTGCGGCGGCGGCAACCGCTTGGGCGATCATCTTTTTTCCGCCCAGCGCGTGGAGGGTAAGCATGAAAACGCCGTGTTTACAGGCCTCTTCCACCGCCCGCGCGACGGTGTTGGGTATATCGTGAAACTTGAGGTCGAGAAACACCCTCCCGCGGTGGGAATGAATCATCTCAATGACCCGGGGACCGCAGCGGGTGAAGAGCTGCTTGCCGACTTTAAACATGCCGATGACGCCGCTCAGCTTTTTAACCATCGCTTCGGCTGCTTCGAAGCTGTCAACATCAAGGGCAAGGATGATTTTTTCGGAGGAGGGGCTCATCGATCTCTTTTTTCTTAGATTTAGCACGTGTGGATTTATATTTCACTTCCCCCGCTTCTTCTCTCTTTCATCAGCAATAATCTGCAGCACCCGCTGCACCGCCTGATTGAAATCGTCATTTACCACCTTGTACTGATACCAGCTTGACTGCTCAATTTCCTTTTGTGCCTGATCAAGCCGCTTCTTCATCACCGCCTCGTCTTCCGTGCCCCGCTGAATCAGCCGTTCCTGCAAATCCTTGTGTGACGGCGGAAGAATATAAATAGTAATGCTCGCAGGATAGATTTCCTTGATGCGGCCGGCGCCGGCCTGATCGATATCAAAAAGCATGTCCATGCCTTTACTGCTGCAGCCTGCTATGATTGCCCGGGAGGTGCCGTAGAAGTTCCCGTAGATTTCGGTCCATTCCAGAAGCTGGTCCGTTTCAATCATCCGCCTGAAATCGGCAAGCGATACGAAGTGATAATCGATCCCGTCTTTTTCGTGGCTGCGGGGCGCACGGGTGGTTATGGACACGGAAAAGCAGAGATCGGGAAGCTGTCGCACCACTTCCCGGCAGAGAGAGGTCTTGCCCGCGCCCGACGGCGCTGAAACGATGAATATGAGGGGTTCGTGTGCCACGCTGCTTATGCCTTGGGATCCTGCCCGGCAGGCTCCTCGCCCTCAAAACGCTGGGCGATGGTTTCCGCCTGAAGCGCGGAGAGTATTATATGATCGCTGTCCGTGATAATGACGGAGCGTGTTTTCCTGCCCTGGGTGGCGTCAATCAATTTGCCCCCCTCGCGGGCTTCGTCCTTGAGCCGCTTCATCGGCGCGGAGCCGGTCGCCACGATTGCGATCACCCGCGACGCAACCACCGTGTTTCCGAAACCGAGGTTCAGTAACTTGGTGCTCAAGCCTGTTCCCTTCCCGATGCAACTACAATGGATAGAACTAACTCAGCATGTTCGAATGTTACACATGGTCACTGATACATCCGAAGCACGAAATCCGAAACTCGGAACAAATTCGACATTCAAATTACCAACATTCAAAGAGAGGACAAACCGAGGGTGCAGGGATCAGGGGCGGTGAGGCTTTTTGACCTGCATCGTGTATCCTGTATCATGCCTCGCGTTTTGCCCTTCATGGTTTTCCTGGTCGCAGTTTTTAAACATTTGAGCTTTCGATTTTGACATTGCTTCGGATTTCGGATTTCATTCCTGAGCAGTCAATCAGCCGCAGCCTGATGATTCCAAAATCCCCCTGCCTAACTGCTACTCAATGTTCTGCACCTGCTCCCGGATGCGCTCCAGCTCGTTTTTAATTTCCACCACCTTGAGGGATATCTCGGCGCTCCCTGCCTTGGAGCTGATGGTGTTGACTTCGCGGTGGATTTCCTGGACAAGAAACTCCAGTTTTCTCCCGACCGCCTCCTCTGTCTCCAGCCAATGCCGGAATTGCAGCACGTGGCTCATGACCCTGACCAGTTCCTCCGCGATATCGCTTTTTTCAACCAGGTAGGCCACCTCCTGGGCAAGGCGGGTTTCATCGATCTCCATGTCCTTGCAGAGCGCCTGGATCTTTTCACGCAGACTTTTCTGGTACTCATTGAAGGTGGCGCCGGACAGGGTGCGAATGCGTTCAAGCCTGCTTTCAATCTGATTCAGCCGTGACAGAAAGTCCTCTTTTAATTGCAGGCCTTCCGTCTCCCGCATTTTGACCAGCTCATCCAGGGCGCTGCTCAGCGCCCCTTTGAGCGTCTCCCAGTCACAGGCGGAATTATGGTTCGTGGTCTGGGCAATGATGATCTCTTTCTGGGTTAACAGTTGATCAAGGGTAATCTCTCCCGGCAGCTGCAGCATCCCCCGCAGATCCTTCAACAGCAACAGATACTGCTGGGCCAGGGGCATATTGAGCTCGAAGCGGGCGGCTTCCGCCTCCTTACAGTCAAGTTGAACCGACAGGTCTATTCTTCCCCGGGAGACCCGGGACAGCACCAGCTTTTTGATATCATTTTCAAGGGGAAAGCAACGCTGGGGCAGTTTAAGCGAGACATCGCAAAACCGGTGATTGATGGATCTCACCTCGACGACAATATCTCCCTTTTCTGTTGCAGTAAGGGACCTTCCATAACCGGTCATGCTTCGTATCATGTGTGCTCCTGAGCGATCTGAGATGGGTGATATGGGATGTGCGATCGTCCGCAATGCCGCATTGCAAGGACTTAATGGAATCAAACCCGCCTGTCCCTGCGGGATGCTTTGAATTATGATAACGCAGTTCTATAGACACGTCATGCTGCGGCTCGACCGCAGAATCCAGCCTCCCCGTTTTAGTGGATCCTGCTATCAAGTATGACACATGCCTTGGTTTTATCTTGTCATTTCGAAGGAGCAGAGCGACTGAGAAATCTTATAAGATTTCTCACATTCGTTCGAAATGACAGTGATGTATCATAACGAAATAAAGGGTTAGCATTCTTTGCAAATCTGTTTTCGGGTTAAAAGGTTGTTTTTTTGATTATGGGCACTCGTGCAACCCGCAACACCAATCACGCTCCGTGCAATCCGGCCGCCCCCGTTCCCGATCCCTCCTGCAGCTGCAGCCGGTACCGTTCCCGCAGCCGGTTCAGCAGTTCGATAATCTCGGCAGACGCGTAATCAGGATAGGTCCACTCGAGGGGTCGGAAGCTTTTATCGCGGTAGATGAGCGTCAGGTCTGCGTAGACCCCGTTGCCCAGGTACGGGCGGTGAGTATATTTTTTATTGGTGGCCAGCAGCAGGTGCTCAAGGGCGATATAGCCGGGGTCGAGGTTGATGGTTCGTCCGCCTGCAGCGCTCAGGTAACGTCCTTCGAGAAAATCCGTGAGCTTCTTTACCTCGGGCAACGACTCCGGCCGGATCAAATCCCCGAAGGTGATGAATCGCCGCATCAGGTTTTCGCCCATTTCCTCCCGGTAGTAATCGGTCATGGTGAACGGGATGCACCGGCTCATGAAGTCTATGGTTCCATAAGCGTGCGCCAGCTCGCCCGCGGCATCGGCAATCAGCTGCTTTTGAGCTGCCAGAAGGCTCACGATCAACTTAACCGGCCGGGGAGATGACGATGTGCTCATGAAGGCGTTAGGCCTGTTGCCGATGCATGCGTCAGCACGGGTCTTCCCGTATGCTCTCGATAAGCTCACGGGGAGTTACGGTTGCCGTTCCTAATTTGCTCACCACGATCCCTGCCGCATGGTTGGCAATGATGGCCGCCTCCTCCAGGGAAGCGCCCGCACACAGGGCCATGGTGAGGGTTGCTATAACCGTGTCTCCTGCGCCGGTAACGTCATACACCTCTTTTGCCTTGGTGGGAATGTGGGTGGTCCGCTTCCGCTGAAAGAGACTCATCCCGTCTTCGCCCCGGGTGATGAGAACCGCTTCACAGCCGAGCTTGGCAAGCAGCGCCCGCCCGGCCCTGGTGAGCGTTTCCTCGTTGTCTATGTCGATGCCGCTTATGTGGGCGGCCTCCTTTTTGTTGGGGGTGATCACGGTGACCCGGTTTTTATAAAGGACATAGTTATGCGGACTGGGGTGATCGGTGCAGACGAGCATTTTTTTAGCGTGGGCCCACTCGAGCACGTCCTGCAGCAGGGGGTTGGGAACAGCCCCCTTGGCATAGTCGGAAATAATCAGGGCCCCGGCGCCGTCGCAGGCGGCGGTCAGGTACGACAGCAGCTTTTTTCTGCTTTGCGGCGACGCCTCCGCGCGATCCTCATGATCGAAGCGCACCACCTGCTGGCGGTGGTCGGCGATGATCCGCGTTTTTACCGTGGTGGGACGGTCCCGTTCCGTAATGATGCCCCCGGTCTGCGCGCCCAGACGCCTTATCTCGCTGGTACATTTTTTGCCCATGGCGTCACTGCCTACAAGGCCGCAGATAAAGCCGTTTCCCTTCAGCGTGCGGATGTTGTGCAGCACGTTGGCGGCCCCGCCCAGACGGTATTTTTTTTCCATGACCTGCACCACCGGTACCGGCGCCTCGGGGGATATGCGCCCCGCCCGGCCATAGATGAATTCATCAATCATCAGGTCCCCGATGACGGCGATGCGGGTCAGGGGAAACGTGCGTATGCGGGAAATCAGTGTGTCAGTAGTTATATCACTCACGTCCGTGTTCCTCGCCTTTATGTCCGCCGCCGTGAAAAACGCGGGTTCGACGACCCGGCCATGAAGGCATGGTGAAAGCGCACCCGGCAAAGGGCCTCATAGTAGCGTGAGCCGCAACGGTTTGTCAACCCCATTCCCGGCTGCCGCGTTCATTGCCGCACCCGCAGCAGGTAATAGGTGCCGAGCGTGGCAAAAAAGATGTTTGCACCCCATGCGGACAGCAGCGGAGAAAGCACCCCGCCCTTGCCCAAAGAGATGCCGAAATTGTAGAGGATGAAATAGGAAAACCCGATGAGAATGCTTGCCCCGATCCCCCGGGGTATCCCGCCGCCCCTGCCGATGCGCAGGGCAAAAGGAATGGCAAATATCGGCATGATCAGACAGGTAAAGGGAAAGGATATCTTGGCATGGAGGTAGGGGATGTACTCCGGAACTTTGTACCCGGCCTTCTGAATCTTGGCAATATATTGCTTGAGCTCAAGAAAGCTCATCTCCTCCGGTTCCTTGCGGGCCAGTTTAAAGTCTTCCGGGGTTTCCTTCAGGGGCATGACTTTTTCCGCGACGGTCTCCACGCTCTGCATGCCGTCCGGGGTAAAGGTCCGGGTCACCACGTCGAAGAAATGCCACTGGCCGTTTATCCATTTCCCGCAGCGCGCGTCCAGCCGTTGGGCAAGGGTGAAACGCTCGCCGAAATAAAAAACGGTTATGCCGTACAGGGTGTTGGTGTTGTGTTCAAACAGTTCGATGTTGCAGATCGCGTCTTCGGTGCGGTACCAAAACCGGTCCTGCTTGAGCAGCCGGCGCCCCTTTTTTTGCTTGATCTGGATGTTTTCTATGTATTTGGCCTTTTGGCTGGCAAAGGGCAGGGCCAGTTCCTGGTTGCAGAAAGCGAGGAGCATGACGCAGAGGCTCATCACCAGCAGCGGACTGACGATGCTGTAGACGCTGATGCCGCTCGCCTGCATGGCGGTTATCTCGTTGTTCCGGGCAAAAAGGGCCAGCGTGAGAAAGGTCGCCAGCAGTGTGGCCACCGGGAAAAGCCAATGAAACATCTGGGGCAGCTTGTACAGGCATGCCGCCAGCGAAAGCAGCAGGGGAACGTTGTATTTTTCCAGGTTCTCCATGAACTGGACCGAAAAATCAATGACAAAGAAAAGCGCCACGCAAGTGATAAGGCAGAGGGAGAAAAGTTTCACGAACTCCCGGCTGATATAGCGGGTAACGATGCTCATGGTTTCCGATCCTGGTAGTGGCGGACCTGGTAGACAAATGCCTCCAACCGGGTCCGGGTGTTTCCGTCCTGCTGACCGTCATAGGCGATGGTAAGCAGGGGGACGTTGTGATGATCTTCGCGGCACCGCTTCAAAACGGCGTTGACGATCGTGCCCGGCATGCAGGTGAAGGGCATGGTGTTGATGAGGCCGCCGGCGCCCTGCCGGACAAAGTCGATGGCCTTGCCGATGCTCAATATGGCCTCTCCTTCAAACGACGGGTGCATGTAGGGCAATGCGTGCCGGATGAGCGCTTCGGTGGGCGGCTCATGACCATTCCTGAGGGAACCGCTCATGCTCGCGGTGAGCCGGCGCTCTATCAGTTTCTGGATTTCATCGGTTACCAGGTTGGCCACATAGCTGCGGTACTTCCCCTTCCTGAGGGTTCTCTGCTTGCTGGTATAATTGATGTACAGCAGCCACTCGGAAATCGGCGGCAGCCATACCTCGCAGCCCAACCGTTCAAGGGTGCGAACCAGATCCTCGTTGCTGAACCGGTTGGAACGAATGTAGATTTCCCCCACGATGCCGATGATCGGCTTCCGCCCGGCTCCATCGAGGGGTATCCGGTCAAACTCAGCGCCTGCCTGCCTGAGCAGCGGACCGGTCTCTTCACGGCGGCTCAGCGCCCGGCAGACCCGGTCCAGGTACGAGCAGTAGATGCGCTCGGTCTCCCCCTCGTTTTTCTCATAGGGTCGCACCTGGCGCAATTTTTTCTGGAGCAGATCGATGGACACCATGCCTTTCCAGGCTATCTTGGACAGCCCATTGCCGATGCCGCCCAGCTCCTTGTAAAGATCTTCATCCTGATCCGGCGCCAGGATGGGAATCTGCTGAAACCCCATCTCATCCAGCACCAGGCGGTGAAAGCGGTTATATTGTCCGAACCGGCAGGGCCCCCGACCCGATGCCATGAAAAAAGCGGTACGGTCGGGATCAAAGTCGGGTCGCCGGGTCACCTTGATCATATCACCGGTGGTGAGAATGCAGGGGTAGCACTCCTTCCCCGAGGTGAGCTTTCTTCCCCAGATCAGGGTTTCCTGGTCGGACTCGGGCATCACCACCGCCCGCATGCCGCAGGCCTCGAAGGCGGCAGCCACCGCATGGCTGTGGTCGGCCATGTTGGGAATGTAAATCGTTTTCAATTTGTCGGTCAGTGCCCGGCGCGGCGATGCAGCCGGCCGTGCAAGGCCGGGCCGGCTGCCGGCGTTCTTCAGGCTGTCCAGGAAGGCCTCGAGACGGGTAATGACGCCCACATCAGAGCTGTGCTCGTCAATCTCAATGGTGAGGTAGGGAAAGCCTTTCATCTTGTCCTTGAAAAAATGCGCGATGAACGAATCCGGCCCGCAGCTGAAATTGGTGAGATACAGCCCGTGCAGCGCGGGATGGGATTTGATGCAGTGGGTGGCGGCAACTATCTTCTGGCCGTACTTCCAGTACATCTCGTTCCATTCCGAGACGAGACCGCTCTGCTCAAGAGGGAGAAAATCCATGGGGATGGCGACGATACCCAGCTCGGTTATCTTTTTCGGCAGATTAAGATTGATGCCCGCGTCGCAGCCGTTGTACGGCCTGCTGACGATTACCAGGGCGGTCCGGTCGCCGGTGAGCTGGTGCAAAACCTCGCGGCCCCGCTTCTGGATGGCCTCGCTGAAGCGGCGCTGCGCGGCAAACGCCGCCGCCAGCGCCCGGCGAATGGCGCTTCCGCTTCTCCCCAACTGCCGGCCCACCGCGCGCATGCCCTTTTCCACCGCCTTTTTCCCGTCTCCGAAATAGAGGATGGGGCTTATCAGCTCCACCCCGAGTTCATCAAAATTGATGGCGGAACGAAGGGTATAGGGCAGGGCCTGGACGTAGGGGCATACCAGGCTTCGATCCACGTCCGGATGGATCCGCTCCATCTCAAGGATGCTGGGGAAGAAAATCCGGCGCACCCCTTTTCCGACTAGATTGAGCAGGTGGCCGTGGGCAACCTTGATGGGGAAGCAGGTTTCGGCAACCACGCTTTCAACCCCCCGGTGGATGATTTCCTTGTGGGTCGTATCAGAAAGGACAACCTTATACCCCAGGCCGGCGAGGAAGGTGTAAAAAAACGGCAGGAGTTCGTGATAGTACATGCAGCGGGGTATGCCGATCTCCGGGGCATCGGGCGCGCAGGTTTGCGGTAGCCGGCAGGCCTCTTCGAGAAGCCCCTCCCGCTCGGCGAAAAGGTCCGGCAGACCAATGCCCTTTTTGTCGCCGCGGTTTATTTCGAACCGCTCGCAGCGGCTTCCATACAGCAGCGGCCGCTCCCCTTTCACCTTCAAGCGCTTGATCTCGCAGCGGTTGGGACACTTTTTGCATTCAAAAGACGCCAGTTCATAGTTCCGCCTGCTCAGGTCGAATCCCTTGAAGGCGGTTGTCCCGCTGGTGTTTTCATCCCGGGCAAGAATGGCGGCGCCGATGGCGCCGGTCACATCATGGTCGGGGGGAACGGTGATGTTCCGGTTGAGAATCTTTTCAAACGCGGCGACCACCCCCAGGTTGAAGGCGGTGCCTCCCTGGAAGAAGATGCGGTCGCCGATGCGCCGGTCGCCCACCACCTTGTTCAGGTAATTCAGGGCAATGGAGTAGCTCAGGCCGGCGACGAGGTTGGCCTTGTCCGCGCCCAGCTGCTGATGGTGCACCAGATCGGATTCGATAAACACGGTGCAGCGCTCGCCCAGCGCTACCGGGCAGGGGGCCTTGAGCGCCAGCGAGCTGAACTCGTTTTTAATGCTGATGCCGAGCTTTTCCGCCTGCTCTTCCAGAAACGAGCCGGTGCCGGCCGCGCACACCTTGTTCATTTCAAAATCCACGATGGCGCCGCGGGATATGCTGATATATTTTGAATCCTGTCCGCCGATTTCGAAAATGGTGTCTACCGTGGGATCAATGGCAATGGCCGCGGTGGCCTGGGCGGTTATCTCGTTTTTGATGACATCGGCCCCGATGAAATCGCCGGTCAGGTACCGTCCCGATCCGGTGGTGCCCACCGAGGCAATCTCCACCTTCTCCGCCACCTCCTCACCTACTTCTTTCAGCCCCTGCTTAATTGCTTCCAGCGGCCTTCCCGCGGTCATCAGGTACCGCTTGGAGAGGACCCGGTTATGGTCGTCGATGACAACCACGTTGGTGCTGATGGAACCCACATCAACTCCGAGGTAGCCCCGTATCCTCCCGCTGCCTTCAGCAAGGATATGCAAAGACGAGATGGTTTCCTTTTTTATAATTTCAAACGGCGAAAGGGGATCCAGCCCCCTGGCCTTGCCGGTAGCCGGAGGGGCGCTGATGTAGCGGGCAAGCTTTTCCAGACCGGCAAAGCGATTGTGAAATGAGGCGTCCTCCCTGAGCATCAGCACCGCGCCGATGGCGCCCATGGAGGCGAAGTATTCGGGGACGATCAGCTCATCATCCTTCAGCTCCAGCACCTCGCGGAATGCCCGGCGCATACCCAGGTTGGCGGCAACCCCTCCCTGAAAGGAGACAGGCGGGGTAAACGATTTCCCCCGACCCAGCGTGCTCTTGAAATTCCGGGCGACTGCGCTGCAGAGGCCGGCAACAATATCGTAATCGGGGGTCGCGCTCTGCTGCAGATGAATCATGTCGGTTTTGGCGAACACGCTGCACCTGCCGGCAATGCGGGGAGGATTTTTCGACTGCAGGGCAAGCCTGCCGAATTCCTCCACGGTGAGCCCCAGCCGGTGCGCCTGCTGGTCCAGGAATGAACCGGTTCCGGCGGCGCAGACCGCGTTCATGATGAAGTCGCTGATTTTAACCGCCCCGGTGGCTTCGTCCCGTTCCAGGAAGATGAGCTTGGAATCTTCGCCGCCCATTTCCACCACGGTTTTCACCCGGGGATAAAAATATTCGATGGACTTGCTCTGGGCGATGATTTCGTTTTCAAAGCGCGTATCGAGCAGTTCCGCAAGCAGCTTGCCGCCGCTGCCGGTGATGGCAATGCCGCCGAGGCAGGAGGCGGGCATGAGGGAAAAAACGCTCTCCAACACGCGATGCGCGGTGACCAAAGGCTGCCCGTGCGTTCTGGTGTAATGATCTTCCAGGATGTTCCCCCGGGAGTCCATCGCCACCGTATTGACACTCACCGACCCCACATCAATGCCCAGGAAATACTCCCGCCCCTCCGCCATGATGCCGATCCCCCCGTATCATTATAAATGAAGTTCGCTTCGCCCGCTCAAGGCGATGGTTTACTGTCTGCTCAACTAATGCCGCTTCCGTGTTGTATGAATTACTATACCCGACTTTAGCGCGACCCGCCAACCGCAACCCATGGTTTATTCATCCTTCAGGTCCCTGGTCATGAGCTCCATGACCGCATCCTTGGGGTTTTTGCTGCCGCGCAGAATGCTGTGAACCTGGTCGGTGATGGGCATGGGAACACCCATCTTTCCGCTCAGATCATGGGCTGACTCGGCTGTCCGGATGCCTTCGGCCACGGTGCGCATGTCCCTGGTTATATCCTCCAGCGACTCTCCCCGGCCCAGCCTGATACCCACGGTCCGGTTGCGGCTCAGCTCGCCGGTGCAGGTGAGCACCAGATCACCCAGGCCGGACAGGCCGGAAAGGGTATGCCGGTCGGCCCCCATTTTCAGCGCCAGGCGGGATATTTCCGCAAGCCCCCGGGTGATAAGGGCCGCCCGGGTGTTGTAGCCGAAACCGAGTCCGTCTGAAATGCCTGCCGCGATGGCTATGACATTTTTGAGCGCGCCGCCAAGCTCCACCCCGGTCACATCGGCGTTGGTATAGACGCGGAAGAAGGGAGTTGAAAGAATCTGCTGGATCTCCCTGGCAAGCGGCTGATTCTCGGATGCCAGGGTCACGGCGCTGGGAATCTTTCTGCTCACCTCGATCGCAAAGGTCGGACCGGAGAGGACGGCCAGACGCTGTCCATCCCTGATGCCGAGCTCGTCCCGGATGACAGCAGACATGGTAAGCAGGGTCCGGTTCTCGATGCCCTTGCTGGCGCTGACCAGCATGGTCCGGGCCGGGAGATGCGCGGCGATGTGTTGCACCGTCTGCCGGACGGCGTGGGAGGGCGTTACCAGGAGGAGCAGGTCCTTGTTGCCGGCAGCCTCTTCAAGCGAGGCGGTGGGGAGTATATTGTGGGAAAGCGGGATCCCGGGCAGGTAGAGGCCGTTCTCCCGGTCAGCCGCCATGGAGACGACAAGTTCCACTTCATAGGCCCACAGGGTGACGGCGAATCCCTTCCCGGCAAGAAGGTTCGCCAGCGTGGTACCCCAGCTTCCTGCTCCGATAACACCGATGCGCACCCGGACCGCTCTCCCCGTGCAATTCAATCAGGTTTAATGATTCCCGGGAACTGCGCAATGACATGCCTGCTCGCGACCTGTCGCGGCGCCGTCCCTCATGCTGCAACCGCAGCGTGTCAATCCTCTTCAGCTAAATGAGCGACGCCGACAACCTTTTCGCCCTTTTCCACGTTGATCAACCGCACCCCCTGGGTATTCCTGCCGATCACCGAGATCCCCTTGATCTTCATGCGGATGATGGTTCCCTGATCGGTGATGAGCATCACCTCGTCTTCATCCGCCACCTCTTTCATGCCGACCACGTTGCCGTTGCGCTCCGTGGTCTTGATGGTGATGATGCCCATGCCGCCCCTGCCCTGAACGCGGTACTCCTCGGAATCGGTGCGCTTGCCGTAGCCGTTTTCAGTTACCGTCAGGATGGTTGCACCCTCCCCGATCGCCTCCATCCCGATGATGACGTCATCCTTACCCACGGTCATGCCGCGCACGCCGCGGGCGGTTCGTCCCATGGACCGCACCTCTGTTTCCTTGAAACGGATGGCCTTGCCTTCGCGCGAACCCAGCAGTATATCCTGGCTGCCGTCGGTCACCCGCGCCGCGATAAGCTCGTCATCGGCATCGATGCTCAGGGCGATAATCCCGCCCGCCCGGGGACGGCTGTATGCCATGAGCGGGGTCTTCTTGATCAGCCCCTTGCGGGTCGCCATGACAATGTATTTCCCCTCGACGAATTCACGCACCGCCAGGATGGCGGCAAGCCCTTCATCGGGACTCAGGTTGAGCAGATTGACGATGGCCTTTCCCATGGCCGCCCGTCCCGCCTGGGGCAGCTCATACACCTTCTGCCAGAACACCTTGCCGCTGCTGGTGAAGAAGAGTATGTGGCTGTGGGTGGAAGCCACGAAGAGGTGTTCGACAAAATCCTCCTGCCGGGTGGTCATCCCGGTGACGCCCTTGCCTCCCCGGCGCTGGCTGCGGTAGAGGCTGCTGGGGTTGCGCTTGATGTAGCCGTTATGAGAAACGGTAACCACCATGTCCTCTTGAATAATCAGGTCTTCAACCTCGATCTCACCTTCCTTGTCGACAATCGCGGTTCTTCTCGCGTCTCCATATTTTGTGCGTATGCCGGTGAGCTCTTCAATGATGATCTCCTTCACCAGCTCCTCCTTTTCCAGGATCTGCTTGAGCCGCTTGATGAGCCGGGTAATCTCCTCCAGCTCCTGCAGTATCTTTTCCCGCTCCAGGGCGGTCAGCCGCTGCAGGCGCATGTCCAGGATGGCCTGCGCCTGAATCTCGGAGAGGGCAAACTGGGCTATCAACCCTGCTTTTGCCTCGGCGGGACTGGCGGATGCCCGGATCAGGGCAATGATGCGGTCAAGATTGTTGAGGGCAATTTGCAGGCCCATGAGGATGTGAGCCTGATGCTCCGCCTTTTTCAGCTCGTAGGCAGTCCTGCGCAAAATGACCACTTTGCGAAAATTGATAAAGTGGTTGAGCATCCCCGGCAGATCCAGGATCCGGGGCTGGTTGTCAACCAGCGCGAGCATGATGATGCCGAAGGTGCCCTGGAGCTGGGTGTGCCGATACAGCTGGTTGAGAATGACCTGGGCTATTTTGTCGCGCTTCAGCTCAATCACAATGCGAATGCCTTCCCGGTCCGATTCGTCGCGAATATCGGTGATGCCGTCAATCTTCTTCTCCTGCGAGAGCTCGGCTATTTTCTCAATCAGCCGGGCCTTGTTCACCTGGTAGGGCAGCTCGGTGATGATGATGCATTCCTTATCCCCCTTGGCCTGTTTCTCAATGAACGCCCGGCCGCGCACCTGCAGCGAACCCTTGCCGGTGCGGTATGCTTCCTGAATGCCGTCCCGGCCGTGAATGATGCCGGCGGTGGGAAAATCGGGGCCGGGAATAATCTTCAGCAGCTCATCGATGCCCAGGGAGGGGTTTTTAATCAGGGCGATGGTGGCATCAATCACTTCTTTGAGGTTGTGAGGAGGTATGTTGGTGGCCATTCCCACCGCAATACCGGAGGATCCGTTGACCAGCAGGTTGGGTATGCCCGCCGGCAATATCGATGGCTCATTGAGCGTGCCGTCATAGTTCGGCACAAAATCGACGGTTTCCTTTTCAATGTCGGCCAGCAGTTCATTGGTGATTTCGGCCATGCGGATTTCAGTGTAGCGCATTGCCGCCGGGGGATCACCGTCGAGAGAGCCGAAGTTGCCCTGCCCGTCCACCAGGGGATAGCGGAGCGAAAAGTCCTGGGCCATCCGGACAATGGTGTCGTACACCGCCGCATCGCCATGGGGGTGGTATTTACCGATGACATCGCCCACGATGCGCGCGGATTTTTTGTACGGCTTGTTCCAGACATTGCCGAGGTCATACATGGCATAAAGCACTCGTCGGTGGGCCGGCTTGAGGCCGTCGCGGATATCCGGCAATGCCCGCCCGATGATGACGCTCATGGCGTAGTCCATGTAGGACCGTCTCATCTCATCTTCAATATTTACCGGTATCTGTTGTGGGGGTATCTCCGGGCTTTCCATACGTTCGCGGTTCCTAAGTAAGGATTAGAGATAGTATAGATGAGTGAGCGGCACATAATCCATCAGTGGTTGCAAAAGCGACTTTTGCCAGGCTGTTCAAAAACATCCAGATGCAAGGCACGCGAACTCCTGAGGAATGAGGCGTACTTTTCGGTGCGCTGCAATGACGAAGGAGGAGCGTAACGCCGCAGATGGGTGTTTTTCAACAGCCTGCTAAATATCCAGATTGGTCACGTTAATGGCATTCGCGTAGATGAACTCTTTGCGCGGCTCAACCTGGTCTCCCATCAGAATGGTGAATATTTCATCGGCCTCAATGGCGTCCTCTATCTGCACCTTGAACAATGTTCTTTTTTCCGGATTCATGGTGGTTTCCCACAGTTGATCGGGGTTCATTTCACCGAGCCCTTTGTACCGCTGGATCTCCTGCCCTTTTTCCCCCGAGGCCAGTATGAAATCGAGCGCTTCGGAAAGATTGGTACAGGTACGGTCATCGGTTGCCTTTATCAAGAACGGCGGGGACCCGATGGTTTTGAGACCGTCGGCCATTTTCCTCAGCTCTTCCAGTTCGGTTGACACCAATAAATCGAAATCAACCCGTGTCTCTCGTTTTATGCCGTCCAGCTTGGAAAGGCACGTAATGGCGTAGCAGCTGTGCTCGGCATCTTCAATCAACGAATAATCCATGGGCGGCACCGACGAAAAGAAGAATCCTTCGCGAGCCTTGAGGCGATCGATAAAGGTCAGCAGATTTTCTTGTACCTTCAGCGTCTCCCGGGTAAAGGAGGCATCGAATGCAACAGCCGACAAAACATCTTTATCCCATTGTTTTTTATGAAGTTTTTCTAATAATTTCTTGTACTTTAAGGCTTTGTCCATGACGGTGAGCAAGCGGCTCCCTTTATACGATTTGTCCGAGCCGTGAGGCACCAGCTCAATGCCTTCCGTCCCGCATTCGAGGAGATATTTTTCCAATAAGCTTTCATCCTTGATATAGCGCTCCTGCTTTTTTCTTTTCACCTTGAACAGGGGCGGCTGGGCAATATAGATGAATCCTCTTTCAATAAGTGAAGGCATTCTTCGATAAAAGAAGGTTAAGAGCAATGTCCTGATGTGCGAGCCGTCCACGTCCGCATCGGTCATTATAATAATGCGGTGGTAGCGGGGATTGGTCATCTCGGTATCTTCTTTTTCTATGCCGGTCCCCAGCGCGGAAATGATGGTGTTGATTTCTTCATTTTCGAGCATCTTATCAAAACGCGCCTTCTCAACGTTTAATATCTTTCCCTTGAGCGGCAGTATGGCCTGAAATCGGCGGTCACGTCCCTGCTTGGCCGATCCGCCTGCGGAGTCACCCTCCACCAGATATATTTCACATTGAGCAGGATCATTTTCCTGGCAGTCAGCCAGCTTGCCCGGCAAAAAGGTGTTTTCGAGCGCTGTTTTTCTCCTGGTCAGTTCCTTGGCTTTGCGGGCTGCCTCGCGGGCCCGTGCCGCTTCGAGCGACTTGGTGATAATCTTTTTTGCAACAGCTGGATTTTCCTCAAGATAGTATCCCAGCTTTTCCCCGACCAGTTGCTCCACCGTACCTTTGATAAAGGTATTTCCCAGCTTGCTTTTGGTCTGACCTTCGAATTGCGGCTGGGGAAGCTTGACGCTGATTACCGCAGTTAACCCTTCCTGCAAATCTTCACCCTTGAAATTCTCTTTGAAATCCTTGGGAGAGAAATTTTTCGATGCGTAGTTGTTGATGGTTCTGGTCAAAGCGGTCCGGAATCCGGAAAGATGGGACCCTCCTTCTCTGGTATTGATATTGTTGGCAAACGAAAACACGTTCTCGGTGTAGGAGTCATTATACTGAATGGCGATCTCGATGGTGACCGACTGTTCTTTTTTTTCACCTCCGTCTTCAGAAATGTAGAACCGTTCGCCTTCGAGATAAATTGGCTTGGGATAGAGGGGGTTTTTATTCCGGTTAAGGTATTCAACAAAGGAAACAATGCCGCCTTCATAGATAAATTCATGTTTTTTTTCAGTGCGTTCATCGGTAATGGTGATGAGAACGCCTTTGTTTAAGAACGCAAGTTCCCGCAAGCGTTGTGACAGGATATCAAAGCTGAACTCGGTTGTTTCAAAAATCTCTCCATCCGGTTTGAAAATGACCTTGGTGCCGCGGTCTTTTGTTTTACCCACGACCTCAAGATCGGAAATCGGTTTGCCTTTCTGGTAGGCCTGATGATACACCTTTCCGTCCCGTTTAATTTCAAGTCCCAGTTGTTCCGACAGCGCGTTGACCACCGATACGCCGACCCCGTGCAACCCTCCGGAAACTTTATAGCTGCTGTTATCAAATTTTCCGCCGGCGTGCAGCACGGTCATGACCACCTCGGCAGCGGATCTGTTTTCGGTTGGGTGCATGTCGACGGGTATGCCTCTGCCATTATCGATAACCGTTACGCTGTTATCGGTATGAATCACCACGTCGATGCGGTTACAGTAGCCGGCCAGCGCTTCGTCAATGCTGTTGTCCACCACTTCATACACCAGATGGTGCAGGCCCTCGACGCCGGTATTGCCAATGTACATCGCTGGTCTCTTGCGTACCGCCTCGAATCCCTCTAATACCTTGATTTGGTTGGCATCATAATTGTTGTTGTTAGATTCGTGATTGTCCATTAATCCCCTTTATTTTTTCAATGATGCGTTCCAGTTCTTCGGGCGAATAATATTCAATAACGATTTTCCCCCGTTTCCCCTTTCCTGCAATCCTGACCTTGGTGCCAAACCACTGGATCAATTCATTTTCCATATATTCCAAGTGAACAAGCTCTTCCTGGGGCGAGTGCTTTTTTGCCACCCGATTCAGCTTTTTTACCAGCTTTTCCGTTTCTCTCACCGACAATCCCTTGCTCAGCACCAATCTGAATGCCTCTCGCTGTTTTTGCGCCTCAAGTATGCTGAGCAGGCATCGGGCATGGCCGGTGGTGAGCTCCTGGCGGGCAATTGACTGTTTTATCATGGGAGGGAGCTTCAACAAGCGGATCTGATTGGCGATGGTCGCCCGGTCCCTGCCCATGACCTGGGAGAGCTTTTGCTGTGTATAATTGAAATCATTGATCAATTTCTGGTATGCTTCTGCCTCTTCAATGGGGTTCAAATTTTCTCGTTGCATATTTTCAATTAACGAATATTCCAGCTGCTCTTCTTCAGTAACCTTTTTTATGATAACCGGAACCTTTTTTAACCCTGCCAGCGTCGCAGCACGCAGTCTGCGCTCTCCCGCAATGAGTTGATACCCGTTTTCCACTTCTTTCACCAGCAGCGGCTGGATGACACCCTTTTCTTTGATAGAATCAGATAGTTCCTGTATTTTTTCCTGGTTAAACTCGGTCCGGGGCTGGTGAGGATTTATTTGAATAGCATCGAGGCTGCAATAAATTGCTGTATCCGTCAGCTCATCGCTCGGAACATCCGGTATTAAGGCACTCAGCCCTTTACCCAATACTTTTCGCTCAGCCATTTGCTTTTGATTCTCCATGAATGATAAGTTGTGCCAGTTCCATATAGCTTCTGGCGCCGGCAGAAAGCTTGTCGTAATAGAATATGGGCTTGCCGTAACTTGGGCATTCACCCAGCCGGACATTTCTGGGAATAATGGTTTGCAGCACTTTGTCGGGAAAGAAGTTTTTTATTTCGCAGGCGACCTGATGGGAAAGATTGTTCCTTTTGTCAAACATGGTCAAAAGAAACCCTTCGATACCGAGATTGGGATTAAAGGCCCTTTTTATCCGTTTGACGGTGTTGAGCAATTGGGTGAGTCCTTCAAGGGCATAATACTCGCATTGAATCGGGATTAAAACGGAATCAGAGGCATTGAAGGCGTTCACCGTCAGAAGGCCGAGTGACGGGGGGCAGTCAATGATTATATAATCGTAATCATTTATAATTTTTGACAGTTTTTCTTTGAGCCTTGCTTCTCGGTCCGGGAAATTGACCAATTCAATCTCCGCACCGATCAAGTCAATACTCGAGGTAACAATGGAAAGATTGGCAAAAGCGGTTTCTCTAATGACCTGTGAAAACCCAGTCTCATCAATTATCACATGATAAATATTTTTATCGGTCCCGTCTTTTGCTATACCGACACCGCTGCTCGCATTGCCCTGGGGATCGATATCGATAAGCAGGGTTCTTTTGCTGCTCAATGCCAGTGAAGCGGCAAGATTTACCGCAGTGGTGGTTTTCCCGACGCCGCCTTTTTGGTTAGCTATGCAGATGATTTTACCCACATCATTCTCCGCGCAGCACGCCGTTCCCGAATGCTGTTGCTCTCGTTCCGGAACCCTTATAATTCAAGCGATTTCATCCATTAAAACCATTGCCCCACTCTACCACAATCGATCCAAATTTTAAAGCAAAAAATAAAATTGTTTCACGTGAAACAGTTACCTTTTCATGATGAAAAACAGGACTCGTTTTTTATGAGTTTCCGGCAATTCCAGTTCGACTTTCTTAACCACCTCCAAGGATAAGGTTTTCAGGAATGACCGCGCTCCGGTGAGTTCCTTTTCACCTTCCTTGCTTTTCATGGCAATGAGTTGGCCTCCTGGCTTAAGCAGGGGGACGGCCTGTTTCAGCAGCGGTTCCAGGGTGGCAAAGGCCCGGGCTACGAGCATATCGAATAAACCGCTTTCGCTCCCCGCTGCCAGCTTTTCAATTCTTCCATGTACGGCAGTTATCTGTGAAAGATTGAGCAGGAGGATCATCTGCCTTAAAAAGTTTATTTTTTTTCTCTTTGCTTCAACAAGGGTCACGTCCAGTGATGGTTTTGCAATTTTTATGGGCAAGCCCGGGAACCCTGCTCCGGACCCTATGTCCATGAGAGTTCCGGTTGGAGGAAGATGCGGTACCACCGATAAGGAATCAATGAAATGGTCCAGGACGAGCGCCCTGTCGTTCCGCAGAGAGGTAAGATTGAACTTTTGATTCCATACCTTCAGTTCATGGAAATACATCAAAAGCAACGTCATCATCTGCCGGTTGAGCGTAACGCCGACCTCCCGGGATCCGTTTTTGAGGAGAGCCATTATTTCTTCGGACACGAACCATTCTCCGCACAACTGTTCGGAAGATATGCAAACAAGTGCAGTGCGCACAACGCTTCTTTACGTATGAAAGGCTGCGCCGTGAATTCTGTACTGGAGGGAAGATTTAGTGGCCCATGCGGAAGTTGATTTTAGAGCCACACCAATGTGTTCCGCAGCATCCGTCACGCCCCCTGCCTTAAGGGTCCTGTAACATTCATGCGATACAGTATCTCTGTCATTCCCGAGAAAGCGGGAATCCATAGTCATTACCTCTATGGAGTCCCCGATCACGTCGGCGAATGACAAGGAAATGAATAAGCAATTAAAAGCCTTCGCCGTCCCGGCCAACACCAGACATGCAGCTTCATGAGACTTTGATGCGGGTTATGGCCGTGGGGTCTATCCGAACCATGTTCGAACGTCCCTGCCCGTCAACCGCTTCAGAAGCATTGTTGTGGCGTTACAAGCGTCCTCCGCATGAGCCACAGAATCTCCCTGGCAGTTCTGATTTCGCAACGTAACCGTTACCACGTAACGAAGTGTTGGACGCACTACGCTAGAGGAACCGGCATGCCCTGGAAGAAATTCTTTAAGAAAAAAAGGCGAGTTATTCCAGTTCTTTTGAAAGGAGCAATAGCATTTCTTGTATTTCTTTGATATTTTCCCGTGAGTTCTGCCAGCCGGTCTTGACGTCCCCCTTCTTGTCCTTCATGTTGCCCATAACTTCCGTCGGCACCTCCGCGGCATGTGATACCTTGACCGCCGTTCCATTTGCCTCTTTACTTATCAATGCCTTAACATACCATCGCATGGTTCCCCGGAGCCGGATTACCGAAATCCAGTCACTTTGAATGATGCCCCGCTCTTTATCTTTTATTTTAATCGGTAGCCTCATGTCGTCAACCATGACACGTTCCAGCGCATCCCATACCTCATCGTATTCCTTCTCGAAGGCTTTTAATTCATAGGGAAGATTTTCATCTTCGATTGGCGGGGCGCCGCCACACCCTAACAAAAGGCAGGAAATCATCAAGGCGAGCAATCCCATTTTGCTTTTACCTGTTGTCATATTATACCCTTTCTTGTTCATCACGGTTTACCATCGGAAGCGGAGATTCAAGACAAAAAAAATCGTGTGCCGTCATTAGGTTCGTTCATAAATATACAAGCAATAACAAATAGTTATGATTGCTTTTGCCATGCTACTGTAAGGCGTTGATTTTGTCAAGACAATATTTCATCTCATGCCATAATCGTGCGATTCATCTTCGAACGATGTGCCGTCGCTCATCATTTTTCATTGACAAACAAACAGCCTGCCGGATAATAATTTACTTTTTGCACATTCCCTGAAAAAACCGATACCCCCATCGAGAGATACAGCCATATGCAGTTGTTGCGATCTGATCTTATTCTGCTGCATGCGCCGAGCGTGTACGACTTTCGCAAGAAAGCAATTTTATATGGGCCGATCAGCGACGTCATTCCTTCGTCCCCCATTTTTGAAATGTATCCCATCGGGTTCTCATCGCTGCTGGAATATTTGCAGCAACGGGGCATGCGCGTGCGAATCATCAATCTCGCGTATTTGATGCTGACCCGGAAAAACTTTGATGCGGAACGGCTGATCAAAGGATTACAATGCATCGCCTTCGGCATTGATTTGCACTGGCTTCCCCACGCGCAGGGCAGCCTGGAGATTGCCGCCCTCTGCAAACGGTTGCATCCCGGCAGGCCGGTGATCATGGGCGGTTACAGCGCCAGCTATTTTCACCGGGAGCTGATTGCCTATCCGCAGGTTGATTTTGTCATTCGGGGTGATTCAGCCGAACAACCCCTTTTCGAGCTGCTGCGCACCATCAAGCAAGGGAGCAGCGATTATTCCCGCGTTCCCAACCTTACCTGGAAACAGGGCGACGCCGTTCGAGAGAACGAGCTTTCCTGCGTCGCCTCCGATCTGGCGGGGTTTTCCAACAACTACCTGAGCCTCTTTAAATGCGCCCTGTTATCCGGCGACTTCAGGGGCTTTACCTCATTTCGTGACTGGTGGGAATATCCCATCACCGCAATCATGACCTGCAGGGGATGCGTGCATAACTGTGTTTTCTGCGGCGGCGGACGCGCCGGCATTCAAGGCTACTGCAAAAGAGAAAGGCCTGCATTCAGGCCGCCGCAGCTGCTGGCGGACGATATCCATACCGTAAGCCGCTATACCAACGGGCCCATTTTTGTGGTGGGTGATCTGCGCCAGGGCGGTGATGACGCGGCACATGAGATTCTGGAGCGGCTGCGGCATTACAAGATCGGCAACCCGATCGTGCTGGAACTGTTCAAGCCAGCCGATCATACCTTTTTTGCCGCGGTTGCCCGTTCCATCAGCCACTTTAATTTTGAGTTTTCTCCCGAGTCACACCTCGAAACCGTGAGGCGCTATTCGGGCAAGCAGTATTCCAACGCGGAGATTGAAGAGACCATCGGTGCAGCGCTGGCAAGCGGGTGCCGCAAATTTGATCTCTTCTTCATGATCGGCCTCCCCCGCCAGACGCCTGAACATGCGCTGGCGTCGGTTGATTATTGCCGCCACCTGCTGCAGCGGTTCGGAAACAGGCTCAACCCGTTCATTTCTCCGCTCGCCCCTTTTATTGATCCCGGCAGCCTGGCGTATGAACAATCAGAAAAGCTCGGCTATAAAATCCTTTACCGGACGCTGGAGGAATACCGGCAGGCCCTGTTGCAGCCAAGCTGGAAATACACCCTGGGGTATGAAACGGAGTGGATGAGCCGGGAAGAAATAGTGGCCACCACCTATGAATCCGCCCTGCGGCTGAACCGCGTCAAGAAAGAATGCGGATTAATCGACCCGTTGCGGGCCGGGCAGATAGAAGAACGGATTCACGCAGCGGTGAAGATGATGGAACGGATTGATGAGATTGTAAAAACAACGGACGGTTTGCGGCGGGAGGAACAGCTGGCTTTGTTAAAACCGGCCATTGATACGCTGAGCATGGCAACGATCTGCGGTGAAGATGAAATAAAATGGCCGGCCGGAAAAAAACGCTTTAACTACTTCAACATTATCAAGGACGTGTTGTTCGGCGGCGGAACATGACCATAAGCATCCAGGCAGGTTGATCATGCCTTCAAATGCCTGGATTTTGCCCTACGGGCGCGGCAGCGCCGGGGTGGTCAGATCTGCCGGGGAGTCGGGTTTGCGCTGGATGCTGAGGGAATGTAAGTAGCTCATGTGAAACTGGAACTTCGGAAAAAGACGGGGCAGGCGCATAAGATTAAAGACCATGATCCCTATTGCCAAACGGTCCAGCCAGGAGGACATGGGCCACCCGAGATGCACAAATACCTGGCGGTCTGCCAGTTCATACTCGACTACCCGGAGCATGGCCACGATGCTGTTATAAATGCCAAACCCTCCAAGCGGAAATCTAAAATGGTTGGGCGCTTTCTTGGGCGGTATCCCTGCCCGGGGGGAGAAAAAGGTAATGAACACGGCATTGTCCCTGCTTTGATGGGCTTCTTCTTCGGTGCGCCTGAAATAAAGATGAACATCCGGGGTGGATGATTCCGCCAGGTACAAAATCATGCTCATCTCGCTGTCCGCCTTCTCCCTCGCCCGTCGTTCCGGCGCCCTCTTTCTTGACACCAGCATGCCCAGCAACAGCACCACGCCGGTAACCGATGCCCACATTACCGTGCCTCGGGGCTTTTGCAGCGCCAAAAAGATAAAGCAGCTCAGCAGTATTATATAAAAGACAAGCGTTCCCAGGCGGCTGGTCGAAAAGTGAATGATCTCTTTTGTGCCCTTGAAGTAGCGATAAATAAAGAGCGATCCCATGTTGATACTCAAACTGGCCACCAGGCCCAGCGCATACATATCTGCCAGCGTTTCCTGTCTGCCGGCGGTAATCCAGATGATGATCGAGAAGAACACGGCGTTGAGGATATGTATGCGGTAGAGTGAGTTGCGCTGATTAACGGCAATCAGCCAGTCAAAGCCATATCGGTCGGCAACCCGCTCCAGCAATTCGCTTGAGGCAACGAAGGCGGTATTAACCGCCATGATCAGGGTCAAGCTGGCCAGCACGGCCACTGCTATGCCGAAAGGAATGCCGTTGACCATGGTCGCGTAAAAAGTGATAAGATCGCCCTCGTGACTCTTGAAATCAATCGGCGCTGACAGGGCAAGGGCTGCCACCAGGGGAGTAACCAACCCGACGGTGCAGGCAAGAAATATATATGACTTGCCGACTTCCCGCCAGTTGCGCACCAGGCCGGCTGTCTGGAGAACCGACTCGACCCCTGAATATGCCAGAATGCAGAATGCGACGCTCGAGATGAATTTTCGGTAGTGCCCCGCCCAGGATCCGCCGTTAAAACCTGAAATCGTGCTATCGGTTGCACCCTTCAACCGCTGGATTGCATCTCCGTCAAGGGCAAAAATACCCGTGCTGATCAGATTCAAAATGATAAAGGCGGCTGCTATAAAGATAATAAAGGTGATTCTGGCGTTTTCCCTGATACCCAGAATATTGAGGCCGGCGATAATCCAGATAATGGCTAGCACCAGGCTGAAATTGAGGCCCGGGGAAGACTGGAAAAATGAAGTGGCATTGGCTACCGCACTCACCGCTGAAATACAGGCGGTGAGTATGTAGTCGACCATGATTGAGGCAACCGCTATAAATGAAACCACCGGACCCAGCACCAGATATGAGAAGGAGTAAACTCCTCCGCCGATAAGGCCATGATGCTCGAGTATTTCAGCAATCTCCACCAGGCGGGTGGTCATGTAATGGATGAAGATGGAGGTGAAAGCAATAAACAGAATCGCCGAAAGCCCGATGAACCGGTAGGCTTCCGCCGGCGCGTAAAAAACCGATGTCAGCTCGTCCATCAGGGTTATGACTGCGATGGACAGCCAGGTAAGCCACCACCGACCCTGGTGATTATAGGCAAGCGCATTCCTTTTCCGAAGCACCAAGAAAAAAAGTCCCGCAAGTGATACATTGAGGACCAAAAGAAAGGCAGTTCTCATAGCAATGATTCTAAAGACAGATTGGTCAATTATACAATGAACGAATCAGGTTCAGCATGGACATGCCCTAGCATCAGTCATACGATAAAAGAGCCGTTAGGTGACTAACGGCTTGAGTTTTTATTCTGAGGGCGGCAGTATAGAAAAATACGTACCGTGTGTCAATCAAAATTAAGCATTTGAGGGAGCATGGGGCAAATAGATAGAGGATTCGGAGCTTCCAAAGAACCGTCATCACCTGCCGGACACGTGAGGAGGATAGGATGATTTTTTTCATTGAATGTGCGGCCTGGGCACTGCCTATCTTTGGGGCGCTGATTCTTCCTGCACGTTTGTTTTTTTCTCCCCCCTGTTTCCTTCGTCTGTTTTTCCTTCATCATCTTCCAGCCACTTGTAGGTCTTTCTGACGGGAAGATTATTTTGAATCAAGAGGAAATAATCTTTTTCAAGGTTTCCATTAGAGGTGACATACAAGTTGTACCTTCCGGTAAATCCCTGCAGAACAGAGTTAATGTTAATTCCTGTCCGCTGCTGCTCGCCTTTGTCAGTAAAAAGAAGCGATACGCGCGCTAACCCACTGTAAAAATAAGCCTTCTCGGCGGTGGTGCGCTGGAATGCCCCGCCCTCAAGCATCTCCTCAACAACCATAAGGTTATTTTCTCTGTCCAGTATGGATATGATAACCCCCTTTTCCACCAGGGCTTGAACCGAAGACCTCCATACCGTGTCAAGCGAACTTTCTACCTCAAAATAGCGCTTCACCGGTTCTTGAATCATGGGAGGCGGGGAAGCACAACCGGCAAGATAGCAAGAGATCACCATAATGGAGAGAATGACGGCGGCTCTCTGATTCAATACGCTAATTACCGGTATCATTATTAGTTTCCTCGCCCAGAAGGGATTTTATGTGAGCAATGCGGTCCTCAGTTTTCGGGTGGGAGGATAAGAGAGTAATTTTGATCTCCTCCCCTTTTTCCTTCTCCATAACACGAAATCGCTCGAGAACGGTCACAAAAGCATGGGGATCATAATCTGCCCGCGACGAGTAGTCAAATGCCAGTTCATCTGCTCGGTTCTCCCAGCTCCTGCTGTAACCCTGCGCGATGATCATGGCGGTGAGATTGGCAATGATTCTGCTGAAATCACCGACCATATCCCCTCCCAATGAGGCTACCGGCGGAACGCCCGCCACCATTGCCGCAACATCTATCAGCGTTAGAACGTTCTGTATTTTTTGCGCGTTGTAGTACGAGCGTACCGAATGTCGTTCGCACACGTGCCCGACTTCGTGCGCCAATACTGCGGCAAGCTCATCCTTGCTTTCCAGTTTGTCGAGCAGCCCGACCGTGACATAGACAAAACCCCCGGGCCCGGCAAACGCATTCACCTCGCTGGTGTTGAGCACTTTAAAGGTGTAGGACAGATTCGGACGGGCGGAAACAGCGGTGAGCTGATGCCCGATGGCCGCGACCTGCTGCGTCAACTGCTCGTCTTTTACGACGGCATATTGTGACCGCACGACGGCATCAACATAGTTGCCGAACTTGATCTCATCCTTCTCGGATAAATACGGCAGCTCTTTTGTCTCATCCGGTTTCGCAGGCCGGGACGCGCACGCGGCAGTAACCAAAAGAAAACAGAGAATAAAAACTTGTGGGGCACTTACAAGGTTCTTTCCGGGACGTATCATGGCATGATCCCTCCGGTTAGGGAGTAACCTGCTGCGGTCATGATTGCATCACTATGCTTTCTGACCATAGTATTAAACTATTTTCAAGAAAAAATAAAGCGGATCCAACGGCAATGCTAATCGTCTTGACGAATACCTGTAAATATAATAGATAGCGACTAATAGGCTTTTGTGGAACTGTACCAGCGAGTTCTGCCCATACCAGAGAGAGACAGCCGCAGCTATACCGTCGGCTGAGCGGTTGTATGGAGACGTGCTCGTAAAAGTGCAATAAGTGAGATACCATGATTTATGGAGAATCCTTTCCACTGAAATGAAAAAAGGGATATAAGGAGTAACGGGAACAGTGGATACAGGCGGACGTTACGGATGGACGGGGAAATTATTAGAGGTGGATTTGTCCGAAAGGACATGTTCCACCAGAGAAACTGCCGATTATGCAAATCGATTCATAGGAGGCAAGGGAATAGGGGGAAAGATTTATTGGGATGCGCTCACTCACGGGAGGGATGCGTTTCATGAAGACAGTCCGCTCATACTGATGACGGGACCGCTTGCCGCCACCCCTGCCCCCAGCGGCTCACGCTGGCTCGTCTGTGGCAAATCCCCTTCCCTGTATCCTGAGTGCTTCGCGTGCGCCAACCTGGGCGGAAGTTTCGGCGCTCATATGAAAAAGGCGGGATATGACGGGCTGATTATCAAAGGAAAATTATGCGATACATCCTACCTCCTCATCACTGACGGCAAACTTGAATTCAGGCACGCCTCTCATCTCAAGGGCCTGCCGGTGTCAGCGACCATGCAGGCCATCCACAAGGAAGCAGGGGGAAAGGTCGGGATAGTTACCACCGGTCCCGGCGGGGAAAACCGTGTCCGATTTGCAACCATTGCAACCGATGCGGGCGGCAGCGGTTCCGTGGGGTTTGGCGCCGTGATGGGCTCAAAAAATCTCAAGGCGATAGCCATCCGCGGGTCGGTAGTGATTCCGGTGGCTCATCCCGACAGCATCAGGTCGATCAGACAGGAAATAAAGAGAATGACCGGTGAAGGTTATTTTAACCTGTATGGCTCACCGGCGCCGCTTGCCGAGACCGAGGTGGTGAAGAAAATCCAATGTCGCGGATGTTCCCAGGGATGCTGGAGGTCACTTTACAGGGCTGATTCAGGTGAAGAGGGAATCCGCAAGTGTCAATCGAGCTTTTTCTACACCCTGTGGGATAAACGCTTACATGGTGATCTCTCCAAGGCAACCTTTCTTGCCACCTCGCTTGCCAATGAATATTCCCTGTGCACTATGGAACTCCCGGGCGTGCTCATCTGGCTGGAGCAATGCATCGAGCACGGCATCATATCCGAAAAGGAAACCGAGTTGCCCATGAGCACTGCGGGCAGCGTTGAATTTATCCGGCTCTTTATTGATAAGATAGCAAAACGCGAGGGATTTTGCGGGGTACTGGCCGAAGGGGTGATGAGGGCGGCGGACATGTTGGGAAGTGATGCCAAGGCACTGGCACTCGGTCACTTTACCCAAACCGGGCGGGGGCTTGCCTACGGGCCGAAGGTCTTCTCGCCATCCGCACTTATTTACGCCACGGAGCCGCGCCCCTCTGTCGCAGAATTGCATGAAGTCTGCGAACCGCTTACCAAGTGGGCGCTATGGTACACAACCGGGGGGTCTTTTTCCTATCTCTCAACCGATGTCTTAAGAAAAATAGCCGGGCGGTTCTGGGGAAGCGAGGAAGCGGCTGACTTTTCAAGCATTGCCGGCAAAGCGCTCGCGGCGATTAAGATACAAAACCGCCAGCATGTCAAGGATTCGCTCATTCTGTGCGATTTTGCCTTTCCAATCATGGATGATACAAGTGCAATAGATCATGTGGGTGATGCGGGATTGGAAGGCCGCCTCTTTTCCGCAGTGACCGGCATGGAGGTTGATGAGACCGAACTGAATACCGTCGGGGAGAGAATTTTTAACCTTCTGCGCGCCATTTATCTGCGGGAGGGAAGGCGGGGCAAAGCTGATGACTATCTGCCCGAGAGCCAGTTTGAGGAAAAAGATGAACCCGTATTTGATGTCTTTGGCATGTTTAATCCGGACCTGTACCTCCCGGGAAATGCTGACGAGATCCTTTCCAGAAAAGGGAAGGCCCTTTTAAGAGATGATTTTAACCAGATGCTGTATGAATATTACTGCCTGCGCGGGTGGGATCCCGCCACAGGGTTATTTACCAGGAATAGGCTCATTGGGCTGGGACTGCAGGACCTTATTCACGCATTGGATGGCAAGGTTGTTTAAAAAAGCGAAAACGGCAGGATATTGCTCGTCTATGTATCGCTTGACCTCCAAAAAAACAGAAACTGGGAGACTGCTATGAGAAAAATTTTATTCTTATTTATGGTTTCATGTATCCTGGTAAGCGGCAGCGCTTACGCAGCGGCTCCTGAAAAAAAACCGATGGTTGATAAAAAAGATGAGGCAAAGCAACTGGTTAGCAAAGGAAATCAATCTTTCAGTGCGAGGCGCTATGATGAAGCAATTACGTGGTACAAGCAAGCCATCGCATTAGACCCCGATTCCGTAGATGCCAACTACAATCTGGGAGTGGTATACGGAAACAAGGGAATGCTTGACGAATCCATTGCCGCCTATAACCGGGTTATTGCCATTAATCCACGTCACGCCCAGGCGCACAACAACCTGGGAAGCGCCTATGAGAAAAAGGGGATGGCCGATAAAGCCCATTCCGAGTATGAGAAGGCCGTTGAGGCCGATCCCAATCTGCCACCCGCTCTTTATAATCTCGGCAAGTCTTTTTTGTCAAAAGGTTCGCGTGACTTAGCGGCAGATTATTTATATAAAGCAGGTGTTCTTTTTCATAAGAGTAAAAATTCTGAATGGGCGAAAAAATCGCATGATCTTATAAAACAGACAAATTCGCCGGAGCGCGAAAAAGAACTGAGTGAATTAATTAATCCTTCCCCCAAAGAAAAGAAAAAATAAAAATCACCCAATAGATTTTCTTGTATTACCTGTATCACGATTGATGAGGACAATAAAAAAGCGAAGACCGATAACCAAAAAGGAGGGGGGCAAAATGGTCACCGATACTTCGCTTCTTCAAAATGCCTTGTTTTAGTAAGTTAAACGAGAGTTGTAAAAAATAGTTTTAATATTTTTTCAGAGGACATAAAAAATATCAACAATACCCTGGTAAAGATGCAATCCGGTTTTTCATTATGGGCATGCCGGACAAATTTTTCTGCACATGAAGATAACAAAAAGAGGAATGATGTATTGGGCATCGTTCCTCTTTTCGTTTTGGAGGGGTAAGGAATGAAAAGCAAGTTCTCGCTTTGTTGCTTTACTTAAACGCACGAGGTAAAAAAAGGTTTCTGCCTGTCAAAAAAAGAGTGGAACGATGTTTCCATCGTTCCGCTCTTTAGGAGGTGTAAAGAATGAAATGCTTTTGCATTCCACAATTGTATTGAAACACAGAATCATCACACACGCAATAGGCAAATCCCTGATTTTTATGGTCGTAAACCCTGATTTTACAGGCGGCGATTCCGTATACCATAAAGCGATAAATATATTTATATGCTTACCGGGAACGGTTGCAATTCCGGTTCATCAATGGGGATCGATCTCTGTCCAACGATTGTATTTGCCCTGCAGCGGCGCAGTAAAAGTGCGGATGCAGACCGGGACCATGCCAAAGGCACCCGGATAAAAGTCCGGGTGCCTTGCTTTATTTTCTGGTACGCCTGGCCCGATTCGAACGGGCGACCTACGGATTAGAAGTCCGTTGCTCTATCCAGCTGAGCTACAGGCGCGTAATATTCACTTCTTATACAACGTTTGTTACTGCGAGTCAAGCCGGTCATTACCTGTTGGGTTCGGACCCTGTTTGAAACTTGACGCCCTGTATTTTCCGGCTATACTTGTGAAAAATCATGTGTAGACCGGTTATAGCGTAGGAGTCAGTGTGGCATCTGCAAAAGGCTATTTCAAATTTTTCCTCTGGCTGTTATTTTTCATCACCTTTACCTTCGAGCTGGTAAAAATCCTTTTCGAGCTGGGCCCGGCCGCAGGACATCAAAAGCTGGGCTGGGCGAACGCTTTTTTCTGGTCCAGCCTTTTTCTCATGGAAATGGTGATGGCCGGGATGGTCATCTACTACCTGATACAGTATCCCGCCCGGAGGAAAAGGCTGATAACCCTTTCTTCCTGCCATTTCTCCGTTATCCTTTTGCTTCCCACACTGCTCAATGACTGGAGTTGGACGTGCGTGCTCTATCCCTGGCCCCACTCCCTGCAGGCTTTTGATCCGGCGACCCCAAAACTTGCCTTTACCCTCAGCCTGGCCGTAGGGTTTGTTTTGGCGCCTTTTCTATCCTACAAATGGGGGATGAAAGGCTTTTGTGGATATATCTGCCCGCATGGCGCCTTTTTTTCCGAAACCTACGGACGGATTTTTCCCTCCCGCCCCAAAATGCTAAAATCGGTTGAAAAGGTTGTCCCTCCTGTATATTTTACCCTGATGACACTTGCTTTGATCAGTATTGTTGTAATGCCCGAATTAATTACTCCCCTCCGGTCAGTCCAGAAGTATGTTTATTTTATAACCGCGGAATTTTTCTATTTTGTTATTGCCATTCCATTATTAGGCGGCCGATCGTACTGCCGGCTCATCTGCCCGATGGGTTATTTGATGAAACGCATCGTCCGGCTGAAGACAAGAGATCGGCCAAAACGATTAAACGCCGCACCATGAAAAAAATCATAATCATGCCGATCAATGTGACCGATTAAAAGGGAGATGAGAATAAGAAGATGACCGATTGGAAATCAGCTCTAAAAATACCGGGCTAAAACCTTCGTCCGGGGAAGGCGTTTACAAGGTAATAAATCAGGAGCCGTACTATTGCTCCGGTCTGCCTTTGAATCGCCAGGCAAAACAGTCAGTTGCGTGAATTTTCATGAATCTTATCAACCAAAAGACCATACTTACATTGTTTTTATTAATCGCCTTTGTAATGGTTTCTTTTCCCCGTCCGGTGCGCGCAACATGTTCATGCTGCAAAGGATATGCATGCAACTGTACCTGTTCGGATAAACAGGATCTGCTGGAAAAATTGTTGCAGCACCATGGCCATGATAAAGAAACCCGCTGCGAGTACTGCTGGGAAATCCCGGATCGGAATCTGCCGCTGCCCTGCAATCATAAAGGGCCAATGGAGAAAAAGCAGCTTGTAGCGATCTCTTGCGACAATTCATTAATACCCTCCCTGTATTCTCCCGATCACATAAAAACCCGCACAACTCAAACGATGCCACACCGGGCGGCACCTCTCTTCCTCCTCAATGCCTCTTTTCTGCTATAACCGTTAAGCACGTCCGCTTTTATAACGATTCCATGACAGATGCCCTGCTGTAACCGGGTTGCCCGTACTTGTCGGCAACGGGGCGCGGCATGGTGCGAGGTTCGCGTCCCCTCCGCACTGTTTCCTCTTGACAAATGTTCGCGAGTGCCGTATTTCATTATACCCTACAGGGGTATGGTACAAACCACATACGGAGAGAAAGGCAATGATCAATGCCAGGGTTAAGGCGGAATCCTTGAGGCGCTTGAAAAAAATAGAGGGCCAGGTGCGCGGTGTGGCCAAAATGGTGGACCAGGAAAAATACTGCATCGACATCATCAATCAGTTGACCGCAGCCAAGAACGCGCTTGATGGTGTGGCCCGGATCATCATGAAACGCCATGTTGAAAGCTGTGTCAGCAAGGCCATCATAAACGGCAAGGCGGATGATATGATCGATGAGCTTATCACCACGGTTTACAAGCACAGCGTGAGAAAATAACGTATCGCAGAAAGCATCGGCACATATGCATTGCGGCAATGCCGGTGCCAAGAGGAGGGTGAAACGATGAAAAGGAAACAAGCTGCTTTTTTCTTTTTCCCCGTCGTTTGTTTTCTGTTTCTTGTCCGGGCACCCCATCTTCATGCCCAGACTGACGGCGAGTCCCTCGATTTAAACGGAATCATCGAGGAGGCATTGAAAAATAACCCGGAACTGAAAGGCGCGCAGGCCAAGGCTGATGCCTATCGGGAACGGCCGGCCCAGGCGGGTTCGCTGGAAGACCCGCGCATTTCAGTGGGTGTTCAAAATATCGCCACCGATGATTTTGACTTCAACAGCATCGATATGACCATGAAGGTTATTGAGCTTTCCCAGGAAGTGCCACTGCCGGGCATTTTATCGTTAAAAAAAGAGGTGGCCCTGCATGAAGCACATGCCATGGACAAGAAGGCAAAGGAAACCGAGTTCAGCCTGATAAAAAAGGTGAAGCGGGCGTACTATGATCTCTATTATTTAAAACATGCGATAGCCATTGCCGGGGATAATAAAGCTTTATTGGAGCGGTTTGTCGAAATTACCGAGACCCGCTATGCGGTGGGGAAGGGACTTCAGCAGGATGTGCTCAAGGCACAGGTTGAACTTTCCAAGATAAAAGAAAAGCTGATTGATTTTGAACAGAAAAAAGCATCCACGGCGGCGGAACTAAGGGCACTGCTCAACCGTCCGCCGGAAGCGTCTATCGGGGACCCTCCCGGCATAGAGAAGACCCCCTTTAATTACACCATGGAGGAATTGCAAAACATCGCACTGGAGTGTAATCCCGGTTTGAATGACCTGCAGAACATTCTTAAAAGCAGGGAATCTGAATACAAGCTGGCCCAAAAGGAATATTTCCCCTCGTTCATGCTCACTGCGGCGTACGGGCAGCGTGAAGATGCCAAGAAAAGCGGGTCACTGACGGCAACCGGCAGCACCATGGGCGGGGAACCGGTTGAGGTGAGTATACCCGGTCAGGATGATCATCGGTCTGACACTTTTTCCTTCATGGTGGGGTTCACCGTGCCCCTGTGGTTTCATTCGAAGCAGAATCGCAAGGTCAAGGAAACCCTTGCCCTGATGGAAGAAACCAAGGCCCACCAGCAGGCAATGAAAAATGCGATCTTCTTTAGTTTAAACGACATCGCTGAACGTGAACGCCGGGGCGCAAAGCTCATTGACCTTTATAAGAATAATATCATTCCCCAGGCACAGGCTTCGCTGGATTCCGCCAGGGCAGGCTATGAAGTGGGTAACGTTGATTTTATGACCCTGATCGAAAACCAGATTACACTCTTCGATTATCAGCTCAGCTACCATGAAGTCCTGGCCGGCTACGAGAAAGATCTAGCCGAGATTGAATCAGTGGTAGGTAAAAGATTATTCTAATCCTTGCGGGAGGACTGTTATGTCGTCACGGGGAATAAGCAAGCTCATTGTGCTTGTAATCATAGTACTTGCCGGTATGGGCATGTATTATATTTTTAGAACCGCCCAGCCGGGCAGAAATCTATCAGCGGGAAAAGAGCAATCCGAACAGGTGAGACATCTTTATTTCTGTCCCATGCACCCCGACTATCAATCAGATAAGCAGGGTGATTGCCCCATCTGCGGCATGAAGCTGGTCGAAAAGAAACCGGCCGCAGGGTCCACCAGCCGCAGCGATCAAGAAACCTCCTCTCACAAGAAAAAGCTATACATCTGCCCCATGCATCCGCAAATTACCGACGACAAACCGAGTGATTGCCCCATCTGCGGTATGAAGTTGGTTGAGCGAAAGCAGCCGGAACAAGCTGCAGGTGCATCCCAGCCCAAGCAGAAAACAATGTACCGGTCAACGATGAATCCCAGTGAAGTGAGCGATAAACCGGGCAAAGATTCCATGGGCATGGAAATGGTTCCATTTGATGCTGAAGAAAAGCCATCCGGCATGCCTGCAGAGCTGGCACCGGTTACTATCAGTGAATGGCATAGGCAACATATGGGGCTTACCTTTGGAACCGTCGGGATGCAGAGGATCAAAAAAGAAATTCGTACTTCAGCACGCATCGTGCCTGATGAAACCCGCCTCTACCGGGTAACCACCAAAATTGAAGGTTACATTGATACGCTCCACGTCAATGTAACCGGCCAGGCTGTCCGGAAAGGCCAGCCGCTATTTTCGGTTTACAGCCCGGAGCTGGTGGCATCTCAGCAGGAGTTTATCACCTCCCTGCCTTTTGCTCAGCAGCTCTGCGACAGTTCCGATCCGACTGTCTCCAACAGCGGCAAACGGCTCATGGAAGCGGCACGCAAACGGCTTAAGCTCTGGGACATCAGTGAGGCGCAGATTGATCGACTCGAAAAAACCGGAACGGTTGAAAAATATCTCACCCTGTACGCTCCTGCCGGCGGGTATGTCATTGAGAAACACATTCTGGCCGGCCAAAAAATAATGCCGGGCGAGGCGCTTTTGGTAATTGCTGATCTTTCCACGGTGTGGGCCGAGGCCGACATCTACGAATCGGATATTCCCTCTGTCAAAGTAGGCATGCCGGCGACCCTTACACTTTCCTACTGGCCGGGCAGGAGTTTCCAGGGGGAGGTAAGCTTTCTGTATCCGTATCTTGACGCGCAGACCCGCACGCTCAGGGCCCGGCTGAACATTAAAAATCCCGAACTTCTGCTCAAGGCGGAGATGTATGCTGACGCCCATTTAATCTATGACCTGGGTGAAAAGCTTGCCCTCCCGGAGGCAGCGCTCATGCAGACCGGCACGCGCAGCTATGTCTTTGCTGCCGGCGAGGGGGATGAGATCAAGCCGGTTGAGGTAACCGTCGGGACCAGAAGCGAGGGGTATTATGAATTGCTGTCCGGGCTAAATCCCGGCGACCGGGTGGTTACCTCGGCCAACTTCCTGGTTGATTCGGAATCTTCATTGAAGGCTGCGCTGCAGGCGGTGAGCGGGGGTGGGCAATGATCAGGAAAATCATCGAGTTTTCTGCCCACAACCGCATCCTGGTTATTTTGCTGGTGGTGGCGGCGGTTGTCGGAGCTGTTTACACTCTGAAGCAGATCAGGCTGGACGCCATTCCGGACCTCTCCGACACCCAGGTCATCGTATACACCCGCTGGGACAGAAGCCCTGACATCATTGAAGACCAGGTCACCTATCCCATTATCACGGCACTGTTGGGAACGCCCAAGGTGAAGGCGATTCGGGGCTATTCCGACTTCGGTTTTTCTTATGTATACGTCATATTCCATGACGGCACTGACATCTACTGGGCACGAAGCCGGGTGCTGGAGTATCTCTCTAAAATCCAGGGGAACCTTCCTGCGGGCTCCAAGACAGAGCTGGGTCCTGACGCCAGCGGTGTGGGATGGGTCTTCCAGTATGCCCTGGTTGACACAAGCGGTACCCATGACCTGGCCCAGCTGCGCACCTTTCAGGACTGGTATCTTCGCTATGCCCTCCAGAGCGTTCCCGGGGTGGCTGAAGTAGCGGGGATCGGCGGATTCCAGAAGCAATACCAGGTAACTGTCGATCCCAATCGTCTGCAGAATTACAAGCTTTCACTCATGGATATAGTTGAAGCGATTAAAAAAAGTAATAACGAGATGGGCGGCAGGCTTATCGAATGGTCCGGGACCGAGTTCATGGTGCGGGCAAAGGGATATGTGAAATCCGCCGCTGAACTGGACAAGGTTGTGGTAAAGGCCAGTGAAACCGGCACGCCGGTATTGCTCAGGGATGTGGCCACGGTGGCCGTCGGGCCTCAGATTCGCCGGGGAGTGGCTGATTTTAATGGTGAGGGTGACACCGTCGGGGGCATTGTCGTGATGCGGCACGGTGAAAATGCCATGAATGTTATAAAGCGGGTCAAGGATAAACTCAAGGAGATGAAATCCTCGCTCCCCGAAGGTGTGGAAGTTGTCACCACCTATGACCGCTCCGAGCTCATCCAGAAGTCCATTGACAATCTTAAGGAAGAACTGGTGATGGAAATGATCATCGTGAGCCTGGTGATCATGCTCTTTCTGTGGCACTTTCCGTCGGCCCTGGTTCCCATCATCACCATTCCCATTTCCGTGCTCCTCTCATTCATCCTGATGTATGTGTGGGGCATCACCTCAAACATCATGAGCCTGGCGGGCATTGCCATTTCCATCGGGGTGCTGGTGGATGGGGCAATTGTCGAGGTGGAAAACGCCTATAAGAAGCTGGAACAATGGCAGGAGGGAGGCCGCAAGGGCGACTTTCACCAGATCCGGTTGGAGGCCCTGCTGGAAGTGGGGCCCTCGGTATTTTTTTCGCTGGCGGTGATTGCCGTCTCCTTTCTCCCGGTGTTTACCCTGGTAGATCAGGAAGGGCGGCTGTTCACCCCGCTGGCATACACCAAGACATTTGCCATTGCTCTGGCCTGTCTTCTTGCGGTGACGCTTGATCCGGCAGTACGGATGCTGTTTGCCAGGATGGATCCGTTTCAGATCAGACCGCGGCCGCTTGCATGGATTATGAATACGATCTTTGTGGGCACGTACTATCCGGAGGAAAAGCACCCGGTCAGCCGCATACTATTCAAGCTGTACGACGCACCCTGCCGGTTTGTGCTGAGACATCCCAAAAAGGTGATTGCAGCGGCCGTCATTATTGTGGCGACCACCGTACCAGTCTACCTTAAGCTGGGCCATGAATTCATGCCGCCGCTCAATGAAGGCACCATCCTCTACATGCCCACCACGCTCCCGGGCATCTCGGTGACCCAGGCCGAGCTGCTTATGCAGACCCAGGACCGTATCCTCAAAAGCTTCCCCGAGGTGGTGACGGTATTCGGAAAGGCGGGACGGGCCGATACGTCAACCGATCCTGCGCCCTTCTCCATGATGGAAACCACCGTGGTATTGAAACCTCCGTCAGAATGGCGCGCCAGGGAGCGCTGGTACTCCTCCTGGGCCCCTGACTGGTTCAAGGCGGTGTTGCGCCACGCCTGGCCTGACACCATGTCCTACGAGGAGCTTATCGACGAGATGGACCGGGCAATGCAGATCCCGGGCAATACCAATTCATGGACCATGCCGATCAAGGGACGCATTGACATGCTTACCACGGGGGTGCGAACGCCGGTCGGCATTAAAATCCTGGGCTCTGACCTTGCTACAATACAGCAGACCGGAGAGGCCATCGAAAAGGTTGTAAAATCGATTCCCGGCACCCGGAGTGTCTATGCGGAGCGGGCGGCGGGAGGCTATTTTGTCGATTTCACCCCCCGCCGTGAAGCGCTTGCCCGCTACGGGCTGACCATCGAGGATCTGCAGAACGTGATAATGAGCGCCATCGGCGGTGAGACCATTTCCACCACCATCGAAGGCCGCGAGCGATATTCAATCAACCTGCGCTATCCCCGCGACCTGCGGGCAAATCTGGACCAGCTGCAGCGCGTCCTGGTTACCACCATGAACGGCGTCCAGGTCCCCATGTCCCTCCTGGCTGACATCACCCTTGTTTCCGGCCCGAGCATGATCAGGGATGAAAACGGCATGCTTGCCGGATATGTGTTCGTGGATATTGCCGGAAGGGATGTGGGTTCATACGTTGAGGAAGCAAAGAAGGCGGTTTTCAAGGACGTCACCCTGCCAACCGGATACTCGCTCATCTGGAGCGGACAGTATGAAAATATGCTGCGGGTGCGGGAACGCCTCAAGGTGGTGGTTCCGGTAACCATCTTTTTGATTTTCCTGCTCCTGTACATGAACACGAAATCGGCCTTTAAGGCGACAATCGTCATGCTGGCGGTTCCCTTTTCCTTGGTGGGCGCGGTATGGCTTCTGTATCTCCTCGATTACAACGTGTCCATTGCCGTCTGGGTCGGCATGATCGCGCTCATGGGCCTTGATGCCGAGACCGGCGTATTCATGCTGCTCTTCCTCGACCTTTCGTATGAAGAGGCGAGGAAAGAGGGAAGGCTCAGAAACCTGGCGGATCTGCATGAAGCCATCATCCATGGCGCGGTCAAGCGGATCCGGCCGAAGATGATGACGGTGGGCGCCTCGGCGATGGGCCTCATGCCCATCATGTGGTCGATCGGCACCGGCGCGGACGTGATGAAGCGTGTGGCAGCGCCCATGGTGGGCGGCCTGTTCACTTCGTTCATCATGGAACTGCTTGTCTACCCGGCGATATACCTGCTCTGGAAACGGAACGGGGAGTTACGGCATTTGAAGCAACAGCAATCATAACAGGGAGGTCTGCATGAAGTGGGAAAAAGACGCGCAGGAGTTGGTTGAGGCGATTCCGGTCCATGACATCATCAAGAACCTGATCATCATCTGGGCTGAAAAGGTGTCGCGCAAAAACAAGCGGGACACTGTTACCATGGAGGACATGGCGCAGACCCGGGACGACTATTTTTCCTGGTTCGGCCCGGAGAAGATTGCCAAGATTCAGCAGGCCCGGGAAGAGGGAAAATCAGACGACGCCCTTGACCCGCAGACCGCGCTCAATAAAGAACCCGCCCTCTTTACCATCGAGCTGTGCCACTCCCGCTTCTTCGGCTGCGACCGGGATCTGGTCAATGTGCGGGAGCTGGGGAACAAAATCAAGCAGAAGATGCAGGAGCTGAAAATAACCGAAATCCTGGCGGACAAGGCCTGCGAGGTGCTAATGCCGCACAGCAGCTTTACCATCTCCATCTCCGGCTGTTCCAACAGCTGCACCGCGGCCGAATCCAAGGAAGTGGGCATCCACGGCACCGCCCGGCCCATGGTGACTGATAAGGAGTGCAGCCATTGCGGGAGCTGCGTCAAGACCTGCCTGGACCGGATTATCACCTTAAGCGACAGCGGGCCGGTCATTAATGAAGACTACTGCAAGGTGTGCGGTGACTGCATCCGGGTCTGCCCCACCGGGACGCTGGCGGCGGCGGAAAAAGGGTGCCGCATCATGGTGGGCGGGACGTTCGGCCGCTTTGCCCGGTACGGGAGAGAGCTTTATAAAATAACCGGCACGGACAAGATATTTCCCATATTAGAGGCCTGCGTTGATCTAGTCAAAAAAGAATGGAGCGAGGACCATGAGGACCATTTCGCGTTTGTGATCGGCCGTACCGGGATCTCGCCCATATTCAAGCATCTAAAGGATGTCGGGAAATTATGAGGTAGGGGCTGAATGAATGGGAACAGTAGCAGACGGCTATTATTTCATGTTTGAAATCGGGTGGTTTATCGACCTGCTCATTCCCACACTGGTGCGGGTGAGAGGCGGCAAGCTGTACCTCGTCGGAAGCAAACCCTCCGCATCAAAGGACCTGAAACCCTGCTGCATACCGGCAGGCGGCGCAGCGGAATGCAAAGAGCTGGCCCTTGATGATCCGGCACTCAGGGCTTTCAAGAGCACGGAATCGCTGGTTCCGCTTACAAACCCCGGTGCCATTGAACGGGAACTGGAGCTGAACCTGGAGAATCCTGCAATCCAGGAAAGATACTTCAACTCAAAGGCGAAAAAGCAGCGGGAGGCAACGGTTGAAAGACTGATGAATGATTACCGGGTTCTTTCAAAGCTGGAGGCGTGAATGAAAAAGGTGCTGGAAGTAAAAGGCATGACCTGCGGAAGCTGCGTCAAGCGGGTGAGCAAAATTATCAGCGGTTTCAAAGGCGTTTCAGACGTAACCGTTGATTTGCAGCGCATGGAGGCCGCCTTTGAATGCGATGCATCCGCATCCGATGTTGCAGGCATCGTGCAGGCAATCAATGATTTTGGCTTTACCGCGAGGGAAAAAACATATGAGGATTCAGCCATGGAAAAGACAATTACCATACCGGTAGAGGGCATGTCCTGTGAGCACTGCGTTCGAGCGGTGAAAGGAGCCCTTGAAACTCAGAAAGGCGTGAAGGCGGTCGAGGTGTCGCTGGAAGGCAAAAGCGCCCGCGTTGTTTACGATGAGGGACTCATCGGCCCGGATGCGCTGAAAGCGGCAATTCTGGAAGAGGGGTACCAGGTGGCTTAAGGGTCGCGAAGATTTCTGTGTTCAGCTCGTGTGGCCCTTTGAGGACCCACAGCATGCACACAATCATTACAAGACGGGTCATTCTGCGGCTTGACCGCAGAATCCAGTTGTTGCTTTTAACCAAACGTAAGGGCGACCGGCCGGTCGCCCCTACAGAGTCCTTATTTTTTATTTCTCCTTACGAGGCACTTTCATGGAAGCGAAACAGATACACCTGCAGGTGGGCGGCATGACCTGCGCCGCGTGTTCCGCGCGGATGGAACGCGGCTTGAAAAAAATTGATGGGGTTGGTGAAGCCAGCGTTAATCTGGCAACGGAAAAAGCGCTGGTGACCTATGACCCCGCCCGCGTCGGCAAGGAGAAGTTTATCGAAGCCATTCAAAACATGGGGTATACGGTTAAGACCGAGAAAGCAACTATTCCAATCGGCGGGATGACCTGCGCCGCCTGCTCCGCACGGGTGGAGCGGACGCTTAACAAGCTGGATGGAGTTTTGGAAGCCCGGGTCAATCTCGCCACGGAAAAGGCAAGCGTTGACTACCTGCCCGGACAGGTCGGCATTGCCGATCTGAAAAATGCCATAAGCAAACTCGGCTATTTCATAAAGGAGGAGGCCGGGGAAACACCATCGGAGAAAGGGGAGAAGGAAGAAGATGATGTGCGGAAGGTCAGGGAAGCGCGAAGGAGGCTCATTATCGCCTGGGCCTTTACCGGGCCGATGATGCTGATTATGGGCGTCATGATGTTCTGGCACATACACCTTTTTCACCTCTACCACAACGCGATCATGTTTATTCTGGCCACCCCGGTTGTTTTCTGGGCGGGGCATCAAACCAACAAATCGGCGATCAAGGGGCTGATGAATCTCAACCCCAACATGGATGCCCTTATTTTTCTGGGTACCTTCTCGTCCTACGCCATTTCCATCTTTTCCTTTTTCGTGAATATCCCCAATTTTGCCGAGTGCGCGGCAATGATCATGGCTTTCAATCTCATTGGCAGATACCTGGAAACAAAGGCGCGGGGCAGGGCGTCACAGGCAATTAAAAAACTCTTAAAGCTCGAGGCGAAAAGCGCCCGCATCCTGTTGGATGGCAGGGAAGTGGAAGTGCCCATTGAAAAGGTTGCGGTGGGCGACCTGATGGTGGTACGGCCGGGAGAAAAGATCCCCACGGACGGGATTGTGGTCAGCGGAATGAGCAGCGTCGATGAATCCATGGCCACCGGCGAATCAATGCCGGTGAGCAAGAAAGAAGGAGACGGGGCCATCGGCGCCACCATCAACCAGCAGGGCTTGCTCACTATAAAGGCTACGAAGGTCGGGAAGGACACGTTTCTCTCGCACGTCATCAGGATGGTTGAGGAGTGCCAGGGAACCAAGGTGCCGATACAGGTGCTAGCTGATAAGATCACCTACTTTTTCGTTCCCACCATCATCGGCTTATCGGTCGTGACCTTTATCGCCTGGCTTATCGCGCCCTCTTTCTTTCTGAGTATTGCCAACCGGGCACAGGGTTATCTGCCCTGGGTCAATCCCTCTTTAGGATATATTATTCTCGCCCTCTTTGCGTCGATTACGGTCCTAGTGATTGCCTGCCCCTGTGCTTTGGGCCTGGCCACCCCTACCGCGCTGATGGTGGGAAGCGGCATGGGCGCCGAGCGGGGCATCCTCATACGCCGGGGCGAAGCAATCCAGACACTTCAGAATATCAAGGCAGTGGTTTTTGACAAGACCGGCACCATCACCAGCGGCAAGCCCGGGGTTACCGATATTATTCCCTGTGACAGCCTGGATGGGCAGCGGTTGCTGACCATGGCGGCGTCTTTGGAATCAGGTTCCGAGCATCCACTGGGCAAGGCAGTCATGGCCGAATCGAAGGAGCGGGGACTGGATTTGCTTAAACTGGAGGGATTTGAAGCCTTGACCGGCCAGGGGGTGAAGGGAAGAATTGACGGGCAGGAGATATTGATTGGAAGCCCCAGGCTCTTTGAGGGAAAAGGAATTGCCTTCGACCCGGTCAAGCCTGCCCTGGAAAAGCTGGAGGATGAAGCCAAAACGGTAGTGCTAGTTGCCGTTGATGGCAGGACGGCAGGCATTATCGGTATTGCCGACCGAATCAAAGGTGATTCGGTTAATGCCATAGGAGAGCTCAGAAGGATGGGCTTCCAAACGGTGATGATTACCGGCGACAATACAAGGACGGCCCGGGCCATTGCGGAGAAGGTGGGCATTGAGCGGGTCCTGGCGGAAGTAATGCCGGGGGACAAAGTGGATGAGATCAAGCGGCTGCAGGATAAGCTGGGCATGGTGGCGATGGTTGGCGATGGCATTAATGATGCTCCCGCTCTGACCCAGGCCAACGTGGGCATTGCCATAGGAACGGGAACGGATATTGCCATTGAATCATCTGATATCACCCTGGTAAGAGGGGAGTTGAGCGCGGTTGTTTCAGCAGTCAAGCTCTCATCCAATACCTTCAGAAAGATCAAGCAAAATCTCTTCTGGGCATTCTTCTATAATTTAATCGCCATACCGGTGGCGGTCATGGGTCTGCTCCACCCGGTTATGGGCATGTCGGCCATGGCCATAAGCTCACTTTTTGTGGTCACCAATTCGCTGATGCTGCGAAGGACAAGGATATAACAATATCAGGAATGCGTACGACAGGAAGCCCCGCGGTGGTTCTCGCCGCGGGGCTTCCTGCAAGTAATCTGTTCTCAGGGAATTCGGGGATAAGAACTGCGTTTACTTTACCACCAGCAGGGACCGTAACCCATTGCGCCGCCGCCATACCCTCTTCCTCTGCCAAAGCCTTTCCCCTGCCGCGGTCCGCCGCCGCCACCCATCCATCCCGGGGAGAAGTCGTCGTCACGGTCGAAGCGGTTGATCATCGCGGCACGTTGTTCGTCCGTGAGGAGAGATCGCATCTCCATCTGTCTGCGCAAACATTTTTCCTGGAGCTGCGACTGGAGGCTGCTCACTTCCTTCTGCTTTGCGAGAACGGCCTCGGTGTTCGGCTGCGCTTGATCAAGCAGCTGATCAAGCTCGATGCCCTTCACCGCCAGTGATGTTCGCAGCTGTGATGTTTCCTCGATATGCTTCTTTTGCATGTCAGCTAATGTCCCGGACTGCTCCTGGGTGAGATTGGGGAGCCAAGACGGATTAAAGGCGTTCGGACCCATGCCGCACCATCCATATCCGCCCATCCCTCTTCCAAATCCATGCCTCTGGGCTTCCGCGCTCGCAGCGGTCATCAGAAAGATCACACACGTAATACCTGCCAGCACACATACATTCTTTTTCATAGCCGGGTACCTCCTTCGCAAATATTATTGTTTTAAGACGTTTGAAATCTTAAACACCGGCGGTTGGTAAAACTTGCGCTGGCCCATGGAGATTTAATGTCCCGGCCCATGTTCTTCGCTTCTTTGCCAGGTCCAGTAGAAACCCAATCGTGCTTCCCAATCCGGCGAATCGTTAGTCAGTCCCGCACCTCCTGCAAAACCAAGCTCCAGCCTGTGTCCCAATGGGATGATAAAGCCTGATCGCAGGAAACTCTCATTCCCGAATACGCTCTTAGCAGAACGGCCTTTAATTTCTGCAAAATAATGCAGCGCCCGGCTGAGGGGGAAAACAGCAACGGCGGAATACGTTGCAACCGCTTCATTGCGTGACCGGTGTTTCGGGTTTCCCAGCACCTCTACACCGAAATTGAGATGGGTCACTACGTTTTTCCCCAGGTAGGAATGAATCAAAGTAAATTCGTAGTCGGTTTCGCCGCTCCCCAGTTCCTTGTCGTCTTTCGCGACCGGTAGTTTAACACCGGCCTGGGCACCGATATGGCCGAATGCAAAGTGGAACGGCGAGTACCTGCCGTAGATTTTCACGTCCCCCATTCCTGAGGTGCTGTGCACTGCTTCGGAATGGCGCAGCAGCTTATATTCGGATTCTATACCAATCAGGCTCCACTTGCCGAGACTATAGGTAATTTCCGTAATGGGTAGACCAATGTTTTTTTGATGCCCCCCTTCCTGTACCATTGCCGTTTCCACGAGGAACCGGACATTGCCCTCCCCATAGGCATTGGCATGCTTGGTTTTAAAAGGATGCGCTGCAAAAGAATATGCTGGAAACAGAGCAAGCAGGATGAAACTATGCAGAACAAAGATTTTTTTTATCATTGTCTTCTCCCGGTAAAGGATCAAAATAATTTTAAATGGTGTTCGTTCAACTAGTGGTGCGGATAATCTGATAAGATATCCGGTGCGGAGATACCCTTCTGCGTGCAATGAAGAACGACTTTATCTTCCCGGCGGTGCTCGGCGGGGGAAGGATGAAAGGGCAATCAGACGCTGGATCTTGAAGGTAAGAGGGTCAGGGGCATGAGGGGTTGTTATCTTGAAAAGGGCGCTACAATAAATAATGGTTAACAGTGCAGGAACCGCAAGAGTAATAATGATATGCGGCGACTTGGTCACAACGGGGTTCTTGAGATAATGACATGTGGTTTGCAGATCTTTGGTATCGAACAAATCCTGGACGTGGCGGTGATTGGATGCAACCGTAAATCCACCGGAGACAAATAGCAGAACCATACCGTACATCAGAATATATCGTTTCACTATGAAGTCCGGAAAAGAATGATAAACTCATGTGAATAAACTGAGCACCGCCACCCAGCGCGTGAATATGATAAAAGCAGTTTTTGTGCCAGCGCGCACCTTTATTAATTATTATTTTTTATCATATCGTTAGCAAGTTCGGCCGCTCAATCAAAGACTGCTTTGCATTGCAACTTTGCATTTCAAAAACAATTAAATTGCATTTATGCAATATTTGATTTATCCTCCTATAAAGATTGCTATAGTCGGCTGCCTTCGCTATAGCAGCGGCAGTAAGGGGCATTATGACAACACAAAAAAAATTTATCGATCCACCCATGGAGGTTATCCTGGATAGCATCGCTGACGGTGTTTTCACCATCGACCGGGATCGGAACATCATCTCATTCAACCGGGCGGCCGAGAAGATCACCGGGATTTCGAGAGAACATGCACTGGGACAAAAATGCTTTGATGTGTTCCATGCCAGCATCTGTCAGACCGCCTGCGCACTGGAAAAAACCATTAAAACCGGGAAAGAGATCATTGACCGCTCAATCAATATTCTTAATAGCAAGGGGGAACTGCTGCCGGTCAGCGTCAGCACGTCAGTGCTGAGAGATAAAGACGGGCAAATAATCGGCGGGGTGGAAACATTTCGCGATCTTTCTTCGCTTGAGGAATTAAGAAAAGAAATATCCAAAAAGTACACATTTAAAGACATCATCAGCAAGAATCATGAGATGCAAAAGCTCTTCGATGTGCTCCCCGATATTGCCGAAAGCGACAGCACGGTTTTAATTCAGGGGCCCAGCGGCTCAGGAAAGGAGCTGTTTGCGCGGGCAATCCATAATCTCAGTCACCGGAAGAATAAAAGTTATGTGATTGTCAACTGCGGCGCTCTTCCCGGCACCCTATTGGAATCTGAGCTTTTTGGGTATGTGAAAGGGGCGTTTACCGACGCCCGGAAAGATAAGCCGGGACGGTTCGCACTGGCTGAAGGAGGCACGCTTTTCCTGGACGAGATTGCCGAACTCTCAACCGCCCTGCAGGTAAAATTATTACGCGTGCTGCAGCAAAAGGAGTACGAGCCGCTCGGCGCCACCCGTGTCATCAAGGCCAATGTGCGTATTATCGCCGCCACCAACAAGGATTTATCGCAATTGCTCGCCCGCGGAACATTTCGGGAAGATCTGTACTACCGGCTCAACGTGGTTAAAATAGAACTGCCACCGCTAAACCGGCACCGTGAAGATATCCCCCTGCTGGTTGACCACTTCATTCATCAATTCAATCTTAAAAAAGGAAAAAATATCGGAGGCATCAGCGATCAGGCGCTGGGGCTGCTTATGGAACATGAATTCCCCGGCAACGTGCGTGAGCTGGAAAATATTATTGAACATGCATTTGTGTTGTGTCACGGACCTCAAATCAAAGCGGAACATTTGCCGAAGGAATTGACAAGTGCACTTAAGTCCGACAACAACCCGGCTGCCCAATCAGGAAATAAATTTCGAGACGCCGAAACACAGATTATTCGCGATGTATTAAAAAAACACAAAGGCAATCGTGCGAAAACCGCAGCCGAACTCGGTATCAATAAAAGCACTCTCTGGCGGAAGATGAAAAGACTGAATATAGAGTAATCCCGCTCTCATTGCCGTTCATTTTTGATCGCATAAATGCAATATACAATTGCAATTATGCACCAACTATCCTCCCCGTCCCGTATCCGCTACCCACATAACCATTTGATAATAAAGTCTATTTTTAAATAAATCCCTGGCACGGTTCATGCTGATGAAGTGTGCTGCCATGTCCCGGGAAAAGACCATGAAGATTGCCATTCCTCTTTTTAACAGCCGGGTATCGCCGCGATTTGATTTCGCAGCCAAGTTGCTGGTGGTCACCATTGCCGATGGTGAAATTACCGATCGGCAGGAATTTTCTCTTGCAAATCTCAACCCGATTAAAAGAACCTCCTTGCTGCATGAGCTACGGGTGCAACTCATGATTTGCGGCGGCATAAGCTGCTTTGCCGAGAGACTTATCAAATCTTATGGAATCGAAGTTGTTTCGCTGGTTCAGGGAGAGGTTGAGAAGGTTCTTACCCTTTTTGTAAATGGCAATTTGAGTTCAGCCATCATACCGATTATTCCGGAACAACCGTTTCGCAATCAATGCAGGACTAAGAGAAAAAGGATCGGCAGAAGGAAAACATTTATTTCAGAACAATAATACAGGGGAGGTGTTTGGCTATGCCAGGATTTGACGGAACCGGACCCATGGGAAAAGGACCGGGAACGGGCGGGAAAAGAGGTTTTTGTATGGAGGGGAGAGGCGCGCGGTTTAATAGTGGGTTTTACCCTCCCGCAGAGAAGGCATACGGGGGCTCTCCATACGGAGGATATCCGCACAGCCCGGGGGCGGCCTATGGCGTGGGCAGCGGTGGATTCCCGCGCGGATGCGGAAGAGGCCGCTGTCTGGGCGGTAGACGCGGGCGATAAAGAGATTGCGGGTGAACGAGCGCATCCGAGAGGCGCCGGCTGTCTCTCCCTATCAACCACAAAACTGCTGACTCATCATATAACACTGGAAGCTCGCCCGTGCGTGAAGCTGAAGAGAAGTACCGCATGCAGTGGCACAGCAAAGGAGAATCAGGATATGGGAAAAGACACATGTGATGCAAAGACAAGCTGCCAGAGTTGTGAGACATCAGACACCTGCAGCCACGATGAGAAAGAAGCGCATGACCAGAAAGTGCTCGACGGAAGAATGTCTGCCATAAAGTACAAGTTCATGGTGATCAGCGGCAAAGGCGGGGTGGGTAAGAGCACCGTGGCAACAAATCTTGCGGTCACCCTTGTAAAAGAGGGCTACCAGGTTAGGCTGCTGGATGCCGATATTCATGGCCCCAATATTCCCAAGATGCTGGGCATCGAGGACGCAAAACCCCATGCCACGGACGAAGGGTTAGTGCCGATCACTGCCACAGAAGGGCTTAAAGTCATGTCGGTGGCTCTTTTCCTGGGCTCAAGGGACGACGCGGTGATCTGGCGGGGTCCGCTTAAGCACAGCCTGATCAGGCAATTTCTCGGTGAGGTGTACTGGGGCCCCCTCGACTATCTTATCATTGATCTTCCCCCGGGTACCGGCGACGAAGCGCTTAGCGTTGCCCATCTTCTGAAAAAGGTTGACGGGGCGATTGTTGTAACAACTCCGCAGGATGTGGCCCTGCTGGACAGCCGCAAATCGGTCACCTTTGCCCGGCAGCTTCAGATACCCCGTATCGGCATCGTGGAAAATATGAGCGGGTTTACCTGTCCTCATTGCGGCCAGACCATAGACCTCTTCAAGAAGGGTGGCGGAGAAAAAGCGGCGCGTGATCTGCTGATACCCTTCCTGGGAAGCGTACCTATAGACCCGGAGATGGTTAACTGCGGAGATGCGGGCACACCCCTGGTATCCAGGCAGGATCACGCGGAGATTGTCAGCGCGTTTAACCAGATCTCTGAAAGGTGGAGGGAATTGCTGAGCGGGACTTCGGAAAAGCAAACAGTCAGTGCATAACATAAAATAATAACCAGGGAGGTACATACTATGAAAAGGATTGCATTAGCGTGTGATGATGATCAGGGTCTGAACGGCCAGGTGAGCCAACACTTTGGCCGGTGCCCGTACTATCTGATGGTAGAACTGGACGGAAGCGAGATAAAGAAGACCTCCGCAGTAAGCAACCCATACTTCGACAATCATATCCCTGGAGTGGTTCCGCAGTTCATCAACGAGCAGGGCGTACACACCATGATTGCCGGGGGCATGGGGCCGCGGGCTATTGATATGTTCAGCACCTTCGGCATTGAGGTGGTAACCGGAGCCGTGGGCAAGGTGAAAAATGTGCTCGATGCCTACCTGAGAGGTGAAATCAGCGGTGTTGAGCCCTGCAAGCACGATCATCCCGGTGACCATGATCATTGCTCGGGAGGGAAGGGATAATGAAAGTTGTCGTTTCTGCGACCGGCAGTGATTTAACTGCCCCTGTTGACAGGAGGTTTGGAAGGTGCCCCTGGTTTTTATTCGTGGATACAGCATCCTTGGACTTCAAGGCAGTTGAAAATAAAAATGCCGATGATACTTCGGGGGCGGGAACTGCCTGTGCGCAATTAGTCCTGGAACATGACGCCGAAGCAGTTATTACCGGTCAGGTCGGTCCGAATGCTTTTGAGGTACTCAAGCAGGGAGGTGTAAAAATTCTTCTTGCTCCTGACGGTATGGGTGTCCGGGAAGCGCTCGCCCGCTATCAGAATGGCGAGCTCCGGCAGATGGAAATAAAGGTTTTCTAAAGGGGTAAACCTGGTTTTTTCAGAAGGGAGCGATGGTATCATGAAGATATGCGTTACCTCATCCGGAAAGGGTTTGGATAATCTCATGGACCCCAGATTCGGGCGTTGCCAGTATCTCATCATTGCAGACACAGACAGCGCGGAGTTTGAGGCTATCCAAAATCCCGCCATGAATGCAGGAGGCGGGGCCGGCATCCAGGTTGCCCAGCTGGTAGCGAACAAAGGGGTGGAAGTGGTCTTAACCGCTAACGCAGGCCCCAATGCCTATAATACCCTGAGCACAGCAGACATTAAAATTGTCGTGGGGCTGGCGGGGATTACCGTAAGGCAGGCAATTGAAGATTTCAAGGCCGGCAAGCTGGCGTATGTTGCCGCTCCTTCTGTTGATGCTCATTACGGCAGCGGCATTCCGCCGGGTGGTTTGGGCCGGGGTATGGGCAGGTGTGGCGGCAGGGCTATGCAGCGGGGTAAGTAGCAGGTTATTGAAAAAGTATGTTTTCTCAGGCTGTTCAAAAACGTCCGGATGCAAGGCACGCGAAATCCTGAGGAATGAGGCGTACATGCAAGTACGCTGCAATGACGAAGGAGGAGCGTAACGCAGCAGATGGGTGTTTTTCAACAGCCTGCTAGTGTGCCGTCTTACAAATAACTTGAATAAGTCTACTACAGAATAGCTTGTTATGACATCATGATTTTTAAATGATTTCAAAGGATTAGACTGCCATCGAAAGATAAATACTTTTACAATGTATTACTGAGACACGACACTAGAAAGGACTTTGTTGTATCACAGGGAGCGTCCCCGGTGCGGCACATCAATAGCGATACAGTAGACGGAACGATGATTATATCAGTTGCGAGCGGTAAGGGAGGAACGGGAAAGACTACCATAGCAACCAGCCTGGCCCTTTCTATCGGAAAGGTGCAATTTCTCGATTGTGATGTGGAGGAGCCAAATGCTCATATCTTTCTGAAACCGCAGATGCAGGAGCGGATAGCTGTTGGCATACCGGTACCGAGGGTCGATGAATCCAGATGCACTTTTTGCCGAAAGTGTGCAGAGGTGTGCGAGTACAACGCTATTGTGGTCATCAAAAAGAAGGTGCTGCTGTTCCCCGATTTGTGTCACGGATGCGGCGGATGCTCGTACCTGTGTCCTGAAGGCGCCATCCGCGAGGTGGAGAAACCCGTCGGGGTGATTGAGAGGGGTCGTGCGGGAGAGATCGATTTCATCCATGGGGTGCTCAACATAGGTGAGCCCATGGCTCCTCCGCTCATCAGGCAGGTGAAGAAGCATAGTGATCATCATAGCAACTGCGTGATTATTGATGCCTCTCCCGGCACATCCTGCCCGGTTGTAGAGACGGTAAAGGGGAGTGATTTTTGCCTGCTGGTTACCGAACCCACCCCTTTCGGCCTTAACGACCTGAAGCTGGCAGTGGCAATGTTGAGAAAACTTACCATTCCCTGCGGCGTGGTGATTAACTGTGCAGATATAGGGGATGATGAGGTGGTGAGATACTGTGATCGCGAAGATATCCCGGTGCTCATGACCATTCCCTGGGACAGAAAGATAGCAGCGGCCTATTCAACCGGCGCGCCCCTGGTAGAAGCCCACCCTCACTATAAAAGCAGCTTCGTCAAATTATATGAGAAGATACGAAAGGAAACGAGCTGAATGAAGCAGCTGACGGTTATAAGTGGTAAGGGAGGGACGGGAAAAACAACCCTTACTGCTGCCATAGCAACCCTTTCCCGTTCTCACGTGCTGGCTGATTGTGACGTGGATGCCGCAGACCTGCACCTTATTTTAGAACCCGCCGTGGAAAAATGCGAGGACTTCCAGGGCGGCAAAACAGCATTCATTGATGCTGATGCGTGCGTCCGGTGCGACGAGTGTGTCAAGAGGTGCCGGTTTGATGCAATACACGATTATACGGTAAACACAATTTCCTGTGAGGGATGCGGCGTATGCCTACAGGTATGTCCGCAGGGTGCTGTGAGCATGCAGCAACACGTTTCAGGACAGTGGTTTATTTCACGCACCAGGGCCGGGCACATGGTTCATGCCAAGCTGGGTATTGCGGAGGAGAACTCGGGCAAACTGGTAACCCTGGTGAGGCACCAGGCAAAACTCATTGCGGAAAAGGAGCGTAAAGAACTCGTACTTATCGATGGACCTCCCGGCATCGGATGTCCGGTGATTGCCGCCATCACCGGCGTGGACCTCCTGCTTGCGGTTACGGAACCTACCCTCTCCGGCATCCATGATCTGGAACGCGTAGTCGGCGTAGCGCAGCACTTTAACGTTCCGGTCATGGTATGTGTCAACAAATACGACATCAATCCGCTCAATGCTTCTAAAGTAGAATCGTTCTGCGCGCAAAACGGCCTGACGGTGGCCGGCAAGATTCCTTATGAAAGGAACGTTACCAAGGCAATGGTTCAGAAAAAATCAATCATTGAGTATCCCTGCGGTGCAGTAACTGATGCAGTAACCAAACTATGGGAAACGGTGAGTAAACAACTGGGCACCAATGGTGAAATAAACGGTGGATCTGAAAGAAAAGGTAATTAACCGATTGAAGGAGGTAATCGATCCTGGGACATTGACGGACGTGGTGAGCATGGGGCTGATTAAAAATATCGATATCAGTCACGATGGGAAAATATCCCTTGATTTTCAGCCGTCTTCACCGTCCTGCCCTCTTGCCTTGCCTCTTGCACTTAAAATAAAAGATGCCCTCCTGGCTCTAAGTCAGGGCGAAGGTCCCTGCATAACCATTACAGATCACAGCATGTCAAATGAGATAAATAGATATTTGAGGGAGCCGTGACAACCATTTCTGTCGACGGGTGTTGATGTGGAAAATGTGGAAACATATTACAAATTATGGTATTGCAATAGCCGGCGCTAGCAGCATAGGATTGAGACCGCCGGGGTTAGTAATTGCTAACACAGCTGGCTGTATATGTATAAAGTCAGGTATCAGAATAAGATTTTCACCAAAGAAGTGGTTGAGCTGGACGGACATGCCTTTAAAAACTGTGAGTTCCGGGAGTGCATGATAATCATCAGGACCGGAGACACAGAACTCAAATCCTGCCGTTTTGAAAACTGCCGGCTGATTTTAAAAGACAATGCCCTGACTATAGGCAAGATTATTACCACCTTTACCGGAAAAGGTCCCGTGCGCGTCGTCGATTTTGATGCACAGGGGATGTTTTATCCGCAGGAGAAGCAGCCTCATGAATGATGAGTGGAAGAACATGTATAAAAAACCGCAGGAGCCGGAGGCACAGCATACCGGGCCGCTACTCTTCTATACGGAACTGGTGATTGATCACTTTACTAATCCCCGTAACGTGGGGGATATTGAAGATCCGGATGGCGAGGTGGTCGTCGGGGATCCCTCCTGCGGGGATCAGATGAAGGTGAGCATCAAAATTTGTGATAATCGAATCACTGATATAAAGTTTAAATCCTACGGATGTCCCGGCGCCATTGCCACCAGCAGCATGATGACGGAATTGGCTAAAGGCAAAACCATTGACGAGGCGCTTGAGCTCACTGATGATGATGTGGTCATAGCCCTGGGAGGCATTCCGGAAAGAAAGAAGCACTGCTCCCTGATGGGTGTTACCGGTTTGCGGGCGGCGATCGAAGATTGCTTGAAAAAGGGAGCGCTTACGCGCGGAAAGAAAAATGAGCAAGGTATATCTTGATCACAATGCCACCACCCCCCTGGACCCGCGGGTGTTGGCGGCAATGCAGCCATTCCTGAGCGAAGCATTCGGCAATGCCTCAAGCCACCATTACTATGGTCGCCAGGCCAGGCAGGCACTGGAAGCGTCGAGAGCGCTGGCGGCAAAGATGATCGGGGCGGAGCCGGATGAGATCGTTTTTACCGGAGGCGGGACCGAATCGGATAATCTGGCGCTGCGGGGGATCGCGCATCACAAGGGAAGCGGGCATATCATTACCTCATCGGTTGAACATCATGCAGTGCTGAGGACCTGTAATGCCCTGGCAGAAGACGGCTTTAGCGTTACCTTCCTTCCGGTTGACCGTCGGGGCGTGGTTGATCCCGACGAGGTGAAAAGGGCAATCAGGCGCGATACCATCCTTATCAGCATAATGCTCGCCAATAATGAAACGGGGATTATCGAGCCCGTCCCGGAAATAGGCTTGATTGCCCGGGAACGTGGAATCCCCTTTCACTGCGACGCCGTCCAGGCGATGGGGAAAATCCCAGTGGATGTGGCCTCACTGCATGCCGATCTGCTCTCACTGTCAGCGCACAAGATCTATGGCCCGAAAGGAATCGGCGCCCTTTTTGTAAAACGGGGGACGACCCTTTCGCCGCTTATTACCGGGGGGCACCACGAGCGGGGGTTGAGGGCAGGTACGGAAAACGTCGCAGCTATTGTGGGCTTTGCCCGGGCCTTGGAATTAGCGGTTGACGAACTGGACATCTACAATACGCAGGTGCTTCATCTACGGAGCAAACTGGAATCGAACCTGCTTGCCGGTATCGAGGGGATTACCCTGCACAGCGACGGGGCAGAAAGGCTCCCGCATACCAGCTGCATGGGATTTGCATCGGTTGAAGCGGAATCCATCCTCCTGCACCTGGATCTCAAAGGGATTGCGGCTTCCTCAGGTTCTGCATGCACCACCGGCGAATCTGAGCCTTCACATGTCCTCACGGCAATGGGTGTATCCCCCGAGATTGCCCAGGGGACGATCAGGTTTTCTCTGGGCAGGGAGAACACTGAAGAAGAGGTTGATTATACGGCCGAGGTTCTCAAAACAGCAGTTAGCCAGCTGCGAGCCATATCCTTTCCCTGGCAGGAAGCCGGTACAAGAATCTCCATCACCGGCTGAATGGTCTTTTAGAGGATGCGGTGGCACTGTTTATTGATACATTAAAAAACGCTGCGTTGGAAAGAGCGGCTGATAAAGAGGTGTCCGATGCCAGAATCGGGCTCGGCTACACCGGGGTCATGCTCGATGACGGCGGCGCCGGCGTGGCCTATACCTTCAGAGACAAGTCCGGACATGGCTGCTCCGTGATGGGTGACAGGCCACTTGCGGGTAGTCCGGTTGCGGATGTGGTTGAGCGGATCTCTTCGGATAATCTCATTGAGCGCACCGTCGCCATTGCGGCAGCGAATTGTTTGCTCAATGCAGCAGGGCTGGAGGCACGGTTAAAGGGGTATCGAATAGAGTATGGTGACTTGTTGGATACGATACCCATAACCAAAGAGGACAAAGTCGGGATGATCGGCTTTTTTGCGCCGATTTTGTCCCAGCTGAGGAGCAGGGCGGGAGAAGTCCTCATTTTCGAAAAAAACCCGGATCGGGCAGCCGGACTCTATTCTGATGAGCAGGCCACGGATTTGCTGCCTTCATGTTCAGTTGCCATCATAACCGCAACATCAATCATTAATGACACCTTCGCGAGGATTGCTCATGCCGCCCATAATTCCCGTGTCATTGCGGTACTCGGTGCATCTACCCCGTTGGCACCTGATATTTTCAAAGATTATGGCGTGACCCATCTTTCCGGTGTGATCATTACCGATCCGGTATCAATTCTGCGCGTGATCAGCGAAGGCAAAGGCATGCGGTTTTTCAAGGGTTATATCAAGAAGGTAAATATCATCGTGCGCTCGTAGTCTCCCTGCAGAAATGTTGTTGTGTAACGGTACACGGGCGACACTATTGTACAATAGCTATATAAAACATTGGTGTTGCGAGAAAGGAACGGTTATGCCTATTTATGAATATGAATGTAAATCCTGCGGGAAAGTAAGTGAAATTATTTCATCCGGCCATGCTTCGAAGGGGGAAGCGGTATGTGTGCACTGCGGCAGCGCCGAGCTTGAAAAAAAGCTGTCAGTTGTCTCGATTCCCCGAATGCCCGCGCGTCCTCTGGGGAAAACCTGCTGCGGGCGGGATGAAAGCTGCGGCAGCCCATCCGGCGGAGAATGCTGCAAGAAATAGTAGTGCTCGGTCTGGAAAACGGTTTGTATCATCATTGAAAACAGGGGAGTCGGGATTCTGCCTGCAGGCGCCTGTTTTCAGAGGTTCTGCCAGGAATGAAGGTACGGGTAACCATTCTGTGTGAAAACTCCGCTGCCCCGCCGCTTCCGGTGCTGGGCGAACATGGCTTCGCTGCCTTTATTGAAACCGATCACGGCAACTACCTTTTTGATACCGGCCAGGGCTTGTCGCTGTCCCACAATGCCACATATCTCAAAAAAGATCTTTCCTCGATTAAAAGCGTCTTCCTCAGCCACGGTCACTACGATCACACCGGAGGACTTGCCCATGTGGTGAAGGTAAAGGGGGGCGTTCCCGTTTTTGCCCATCCCGACATTTTCGCAAAAAAATATGCGTCGGTGAAAACTAACGGCCAGGAAAACAAAAAGTACGTGGGAATGCAGCATGAACGCGGCGGGTTGGAAAGACTGGGCGCAGAATTTACTCTGGATACCGTATGCAAGGAAGTGGCGCAGGATATGTATTTGACCGGTGAAGTCCCGCGTCTCACTGATTATGAAAAGGGGGATCCCCGTCTTCTGGTGGAAAGGTCGGGCGCCCTCATTCCTGACCCCCTGCTTGATGACCAGTCGCTGGTGATACAAACCGATCAGGGATTAGTCATTGTGCTCGGCTGTGCGCATGCCGGGCTGATCAATACCTTACAACATGTCCGCGGGCATTTCTCGACTGAACGGATGCACACCATCGTGGGAGGCACCCATCTGGGTTTTCTTACCGATGATCAACTGGATAAAACCATTGTTGATTTAAAGGACTTTGATTTCAAGCAGCTGGGAGCTTCCCACTGCACGGGACCGAAGGAGGCGGCACGGCTTCTTCAAGAGTTTGGTGACCGATTCTTTTTTGCCCATGCAGGGACAAGTACTGAGGTATAGAAAAATCTCTTGTTAAAGGTAACATCGTGAGCATGTCATTCTTCTATGTTGAAAAGCAAGTCTCTTTTTTTACATGGTTGTACCAAGGAGATTAT
>JAEAMF010000316.1_pt1 | contig 68465 bp, 54 predicted proteins | sample 8958721 | NCBI WGS metagenome assembly JAEAMF01 (sample SAMN16933255, study PRJNA681124) | bioreactor sludge metagenome | isolation source: anaerobic bioreactor treating anionic surfactant - SDBS | place: India: Bengaluru | collected 2019-02-28
CATCCTCGACATCACCGCCGACGTGCCGGCCGCCCCGCATGTCCGCGCCTGGCACACGCAGCAGGAACCGCAGGACAACGGCGACGGCACCTGGGACGTCACCGTGCACTTCTTCAGCGAGGTCGTTGACCCCGACTCGCCCGACCACGACTACCGCTGGTCGTTCGGCGACGACTCGACCGGCACCGACTCCTGCCCGGTCCACACCTACGCCGTCACCGACGACCACGACTACGCCGTCGTGCTCGAAGTCCGGGACGCGACCGGCCGTCTGGGCCGCGCCGCCTGCCGCGTGACCGTCGACCCGGGACCGACCAGCTTCCCGCTGCGGCTGAACTTCACCGGCGACGCGATGCTCGCGCGCCGGTACGAGTTGCCCGGCGGCATCATCGACACGCTCGGGCCCGAAGCTATCTTCGACTCGATTCTACCCTGGCTGGGCGACGCCGCCGACCTGACCGTGACCAACCTCGAGTGCCCCTTCACCAGCCGCGGCACGCGCCACCCGACCAAGAGCATCGCGTTCCGGGGCCGGCCCGGTAGCCTGGCCGGTATCGCCCACGCCGGCATCGACGTCGTTTCGCTCGCCAACAACCACACCATCGACTACGGCCTGGTCGGCCTCGAAGACACTCGCGACTCGCTGGCCGCGCGCGGCATCATCTTCTCCGGCGCGGGCACCGACGCGTACGAGGCGTACCAGCCTCTCGTCATCTCCAAGAGCGGGATCAGCCTGGCGTTCCTGGCCTACTCGGACCGCACCGGCCAGTACGACAACTACCAGCCCTATCTGAATGCCGGCTACGCGAAGCCCGGGTTCGCGGACCAGGACACCTGGCGCATCTTCGACAACCTGCGCCGGGTCGATTCGCTCGCCGACTTCTCGATTGTCGAGTTGCACGCCGGCGAGGAATACGACCCGACTCCTGACGCCGACGACGAGTTCTACTCGGCCTGCGCGCTCGGCCCGTCCGACAGAATCATCCGGCTCCGCCACCGCATTGTCGACCAGGGCGCCGACCTCGTCATTGCCCATCACCCCCACATCCTGCAGGGCATCGAGGTCTACCGCGGCCGGGTCATCGCCCACTCGCTCGGCAACTTCTGCTTTGACCAGGAGTATCCCGAAACCTATCCGTCGGTCATCCTGAACGCCGAAATCGACGACCGCGGCTTCTCCAGGTTCGAACTCGTCCCGATGTACATTGACGACTACATCCCGCGCCGCGCCCGGGGTGAACTGGGCCGTCATATTCTCGACCACCTGGCGCGGCGCTCGCGCGAGCTCGGCACCTGGGTGATCACCGACCCGGACAGCGCCACCGCGCTCGTCTGCCTCGACACACTCAGCCTGAACCCGATCACCTATCGCTTCACCGACAGCCTCAGGTTCAGTTCGGACAGCGGCCGCTGGGTGTCGCAACCCCTGTCCCTGCGCCGCCAAGGCAGCATCTCTAGGCTGGTTTCCGCCAGCCCGAGCCGAACCTGGCAGTACCGCCTGGGCCGCGACCTGCTCTGGCACGGTAACATGGAGAACGAGGGCTCGACGCTGTGGTGGCTGAACCAGACCGGCGAGCGCTACGATGCAAACGCGCGCCGCGGCCTGCGCTCCCTGCGCCAGTACCGTGCCGCCGGCGCCGACTCGATTACCACCACGCTCGAGGAACGTATGCCGTGCTATGGCGACACGCTCGGCCATTCGGTCTGCGGCTGGCTCAAGACGGCCAACGCCAGGGCCGCCGGCATCACCGTCGGCTGCTATGACGAACGCACTGCGGCGACACCGCTCGGCCGAGCGAACCTCGACACCGTCATCAGCGGCACGACCGGTTGGCAGTTCTTCTCCCACGACTTCACACCGGCGACCGGCACGATGTACTTTGACGTCTGGATGCGAAGCGCGGGCCCGGACTCAGGCGCGGCCGGCTATGCTTGGTTTGATGACGTCAGCCTCGTCGAATGGGAACCGTGGCAGGACTTCTCCGGCCCGACCGATGTCACCGTTCCCAATGACCTCTACTGGGTCCAGCTCAGGACCGCCACCACGACCCAATCCGGCATGCTCACCTACGATGAGACCGGCTTCGAGCAGCTCGTGCCGATGGCGGAACCCCGCACCGCGCCGCTCGCCCGCCGCCTGCGCGCTTCACCGAACCCGGCCACCGGCTTCCCCATAGTGTCATTCGCCTTGGCCCGGCCGTCGCGCGTGACGCTGGCGGTCACCGATGTCACCGGCCGCCGGGTCCGGACGCTCATCAACCGGCCGCTGCCCGCCGGCCGTTCCACGGTCGCCTGGGACCGCCAGGACGACTCGGGCCGCCTCGCCCCGGCCGGCGTGTACTTCCTTCACCTCGCCGCAGCCGGCGCCAGCCTGTCCACCAAACTCGTCCTGCTCGACTGACTCCGCCCGACCCGCTTCCGCCCGCGCCCATACGGTCTCGGTGTTCTCGGTGGTTCGCCTGCGGTTGCTCTGCCGATCCGGGTCATCGGGCACTCGCGGCCGTGTGACTCCCCGTCCCACCGACCATAGACTCAGCACAAAGGTGCTGCGTGCCCGGCACGCGCCGACCACCGCATCCGGGCCGTCCGGCAGACAGCGACTGACGAACAGGAGAAAAACGATGGACAAACGCATCAGCAGGCAGGACCTCAAGCAGTTCGAGGACAACTTCGCCCGTAACCCGAAGAACCGGCTGGCGCTGAACGCCGTCGCCCGCAACGGCGCGGCGGCGGTCGCGCTCAACCGGGAGGTGGTCAACCGCACCAACCACGTCTTCTCCCACCTGATTGAGACACCCGAGGCCACCAACCAGGAGGCGAGCGGCCGGTGCTGGCTGTTCGCCGCCCTGAATACCCTACGGCTCTCCGCCATCAAGAAGCTCAACCTGGAAACCAAGAGCTTCGAGATGTCCCAAGCCTACCTGATGTTTTGGGACCAGCTCGAGAAGGGGAACTTCTTCCTCGAGAACATCATCGAGACTCGGGAGGAGCCGCTGGACGGCCGGCTGGTGATGTGGCTGCTGTCCGCGCCCATCGGCGACGGCGGGCAATGGGACATGTTCGTCAACCTCGTCGAGAAGTACGGCGTCGTGCCCAAGACCGCGATGCCCGAACCCTGGAGCTCGAGCCGGTCCGGCCCGATGAACTTCATCCTCTCGACCAAGCTGCGCGAGTACGCTTCGGTGCTGCGCGCCCTCTCCGCCCGCGGCGCGACGCTCAAGCAGCTGCGCGCCCAGAAGGCCGAGATGATGGCGGAATACTACCGTATCCTGGCTATCCACCTTGGCCAGCCGCCGGCGAACTTCGTCTGGGAGTGGCGCGACAAGGACAAGGAGTTCCACCGCGCCGGCCGCATCACGCCGCAGGAGTTTTTCCGGCAGTACGTCGACTTCGACCTCGACGACATGGTGTGCCTCATCAACGCCCCGACGAAGGACAAGCCCTACAACCGGCTGTACACGGTCCAGTACCTGGGCAACGTCGCCGGCGGCCACATCGTCCGCTACCTGAACGTCGAGTCGAAAACGCTGAAGCAGGCCACCCGGCAGATGATCGTCGACGGCCGGCCGGTGTGGTTCGGCTGCGACGTCGGCCAGATGCTCGAGCGCGACCTGGGCATCAACGACCCGGAGGTTTTCGACTACGGCCTGGTGTTCGGCACCGACTTCAAGATGGACAAGGCCACACGCCTGGACTACGGCCATTCCCGGATGACCCACGCGATGGTGCTGACCGGCGTGGACATCGACGAGAAGGACCGGCCGGTGAAATGGCGGGTCGAGAACAGCTGGGGCGACAAGCTCGGCGACAAGGGCTACATGGTGATGAGCGACCGCTGGTTCGACGAGTACCTGTACGAGGTGATGGTCAGTCGGCGTTACCTGTCGCCGGAACTGCTCGCGGTGCTCGACACGCCGCCCGTCGTGCTCCCGCCCTGGGACCCGATGGGCTCGCTCGCCCGCTGACCGCCGGCTGCTAAGGCTGGGCCCGCGCCGTCGCCGGGGCGCTCCGGCCGAGGCTCGAATCCAGCACCGTGACCTTGAAACAGCCGTCGGTCAGGCGCAGCGTCTGCATCGGCGGGACCGACTCCGGGTTCTGGCTTATGCTCCAGTACCCGACGCTGCCCGAAACAGTCCCGGTGAGGAAGTCGTCGGTCGACTTCGTGACCTTGATCTGGCAGCCGACCCCGACGTAGTTGTTGGCCGCGATGAAGGTGCGGCCGGACAGCATCTCGATCCACGTCACCATCGCCCCTTCGTCGGCCGAAGTGTTGAACTGGCCGGTTCCTTCGCCCGGGTAGATGACCTCGAAACCATCCACTATCTCCGGCGCGCTGTGCCGCGCGTCGGCCTGGCGCCGCAACGCGCTCACGACCGCCGAACGGCCGGCGACCCGCTCGCCGTACGCGGTCGCGGCCCGGTACATCGTGCCGTCCTTCTTCAGCCGCATCACGTTCTGCAGCCGCACCAGCGAATCGCCGTAGGCCATGAAGCTGGCGTGGTAGCCGCGCCAGGTCGACGGGTCCTCGTTCGCCATGCGGCGCAGGGCTTCGACCGGGAAGCAGGTATCGGCCAGGTCGCAGAAGAACGCCGAATCGCGCGCCGCGGCCCAGGTCTGCGCCACCGACCAGTCGTAGCCCGCCACCACGTCCGCGCCCTTGTCCAGGAACGCCTGCACCAGCTCGCCGGGGCGGCCCCAGGCGCTGTAACAGGCGGTCAGGCAGACCATGGTCCTGGTCATGACGTTGGCCTGCCCGGTGTGGTCGAAGTCGGCGTACTCCCGCACGAAGGCCGGCAGTATGACGACCACGTACTTCGCCATATCCTGGTCCCACCACAACACGCAGCGCTTGTCGGCGCCGGTCGGCTTCAGGTCGTCGAGCAGGGAATCGGCCGCAGCCTGGGCCATCGCGCGCGTGGCGTAGGTCGTGCCCAGCATCAGGCCGTTGGCGTACCCGACCCCGGGCACCCAGACCACGAAGCCGTGACCGACCCAGTACAGGAGCCGCGAGCCCGAGCCCAGCGCGTCGCGGACCGTGTTCCTTGTCACCTGCTCATCCGCGTAGCGCGCGGCCAGCTGCCACTGCATCACGTCACAGAGATACGACTCGGCCAGGTCGGCCATCGCGGCGGATACCGGCGCATCGGTGGCGTTGGGCGTGATGATCGTCACGCGCGGGCTGACTTCCCAGTCCGACGAGACCCGGGCCCGGGCCGGCGTTCCCGCCCGGCCGGCCGCCGAACCGACGGCGCTGTCCCATCTCTTGCCGGTGCCGGCCACGAGGCCGTTGTCGAACACCGCCCAGACCGAGCTGTCCGGTGCGATGACCGCGGTGTCAACGCCCGCGCTCGCCAAGAGCGCCGCCTGCGCCAGCTGCGCCGCGGCGTCGATGTCCCCGGCCTGGAGCTTCTCGAAGTAGACGTCTGCGGCCGACTCGAGTGCCGCCAGGTCCTTCTCGATTGTCTGCTCGTCGAACGCCTCCCAGTTCACCGCGGCCGGCTTGCAGGTCAGTGTCATGATGGTCAACGCGGCCAGGACTGCGGGCCTGATGCTGTTGATAGTCAATGTTGCTCCTTTGGACATGATCGGATCATCAGGAGTTATCTTAGGACAATGACATCAGCAGTCAACGCAGCTCGACCGGTCGCCAAGGGGCGGGGTGTCTGATTGGACGTTGGACCGGGTGTCGGCGAAGCAGCCAGCCGGTAGTTCGCGCTGGTACCGATTCCTGGTCCGACCCAAGAACCGATACAGACCACCGGGGGACGAAATCAGAATGCAGAAACCAGAAATCGGAATGACCGCGACTTCTGCCTTCTGCAATCTGCTTTCTGACTTCTGACTTCGTTCGTGTCTACTACTTCCTTGGCGTTCTTGTTGTCCTGTCTGGCTCTGCGGCCTTTGCGGTATATCCTGTGTCGGTTCCGAGTCCGCGTTTGACCGCGCGGCGCTGCGGCCTAGAATCCACCGGTGCGCACCATCAGGGTTTCGACCAAGGACCTGGTCTTCGCCCTTTCCCGCCGGGCCCAGGAAACCAACCACTACCTCGACACCCGGTCCGGCGACGTGATACCGGTCTTCTCCTTCAACCGCGACGCCATCCTCGCCCAGGTCAAGGCCGAACCCGACCGCTTCGTCCGTCTCGCCCCGCTGTCCGGCGGCCAGCTGTTCGAGGCCATGAAGGCGTTCGCCGCCACCGTCACCCGGCCCGACCTGCACGCCCGGCTCGCGGCCGCTCTCAAGGAAGGCGCCGAGGCGGGCCGGTTCCGCGAAACCCTTGAGGCGTTTCCCAACGAACAGAAGCGCTGGCACCAGTACCGCATCGAACTGCTGGTGCGCTCGCTGCGCGGCCGGCTGCTGGAACGGGGCATCGAGCTCGTACTGCTGGCCGACGCTGACGAATAGCGTCGTCGGTTCCGGTCTGCTGACCTTGTCCGCCCCTGCCCTGCCTCGGTGTTTCGGCGGTTCAACTCCCCGGGACCGCCTTCTTGGTGTCTTGGTGGTGAGATCCTAGGTTCGGGGTACGAGGTTCGAGGCCTGAACCCTTTGTGCTCTTGGTATTCTTGGTGTTTTACTCCGCCTCCGACCCCTCCTGAGTAACGCTGCCGGGCCGGCAGCTACTCTTCCGGTTGCGGGAAGGCCGGCGTCGCGGGGCCTTCAAGCCGCTCGATGCAACGGTAGACCGCGGCCATCAGCGCATTGCGCCGGACGTCACCCGACAGGCTGTGTCCGTGCCGGCTGGGCGCGTAGGCGAAGCCGAGCTGCTTGTCCGGGTCGGCGAAGCCGATGGACCCGCCCAGCCCGGTATGGCCGTAGGCGTCCTCACCCGAGCCGAAATGAAGGTCCGGACCGGGCTTGGCAAACCCCAGCCGGTAGTAGGCGCTGTCGCCCAGCACCGCGTCGCGCGCGCCCGCCGGCGGGTCGAGCGCCAGTGCCTCCAGTTCGGCGAGCGTCCGGCGCGTGACTCCCAGCACCTGCCCGCCGGTCGCAAACTCGGAGTAGGCCCGGGCGACCGCCCGCACCTCGCCCACCCCATTGTCCGACGGCTGCTCGACCCGCAGCGTCGCGCGGCTGTTGGCTGCGGCGTCGCGCGGTATCAGTGTCGCGCGGTAGATGAGCGAGCGCGGGTTCAGGTAGCCGGACACGAGCGGCCGGGGCATCGTGAGCAGCGCCTCGAGCGGCGGCACGGGGACGACCTTCGCCAGCCGCTCGTCGGGCACCGAATCGGGCAGGCCGATGTAGAACTCGGCGTCGAGCGGCCCGGTGATTTCCTCGGCCAGGAACCGGCCCAAGCTGCGGTGCTCGGGGTCGACGCGGCGCAGCAGTTCGTTCACGTACAGACCGAGCGTCGCCGCGTGGTAGCCGTGCTTCTCGCCCGGCGGCCAGAGCGGCCGCTGGCGCGCCAGCAGCACGGCGACCGAATCGAGGTCCTCGAGGTCCCGGACCAGCAGCCGGGTATCCAGGCAGGGCAGCCCGGCTTCGTGGTTGAGCAGCTCGCGCACGGTTATCTCGCCCTTGCCCGCCGCGCCGAACTCCGGCCAGTAGAACGCGACCGGCAGGTCGTAGTCCAGCCAGCCGCGCGAGTGGCACAGCGCCAGGCACATCGCCGCCAGCCCCTTGGTGACCGAGAACATCAGCACCATCGTGTTCTCCTGCCAGGGCGCGCGCGCCTTGACGTCCCGGTATCCGCCCCACAGGTCCACGACCTTCTCTCCACGGTAGTAGACACAGCCGGCCGCGCCGTACTCCCCGCGCTCGGCGAAGTTCTGACGGAACTCCCAGGCCACCTCGGCGAACGCCGGGTCGAACTGGCCCCGGACCAGGTCGGTTCCCGGCGTGGGCCGGACGCTTCCGGGCATGCAGGTCAGCAGGAGGACTGAAAGGAAAAGGATAAGATGTCCGGGGTCTGTAACCCGGAACCGGCGCCCGGCAATCCGGGCCGGAAGTCGCGTCCCTGGTCTCATTCGCCTGTCCGGCTAGTCAATCAACACCAGGTTGACGTACTTCGCCGGGGCGTCGCGCCGGGTCACGACGTTCAGCTCAACGCCCGAATTGCGGCAGGTGGCGTAGACGTCGATGCCGCACGCTTCCATCGCCGGCCGGACGACGTCCGGGTGTTGGCATCGGCCCGCCGGGTCGCACTTCGCACACAACCGGCACGGCCCGGCACTCATCCCGAACGCCTTGTAGAACCCGTCGAGGAACGCCTCGCGCTCGAGCGCGGCCAGGAGGAACTGCCGCTGGCGCTGGCCCGCCCGGTCGTCGGTGCGGGCCAGCGTGTAGAGCAGGGCGTGCCGGTACTCCCCGAGCATGCGCCTGGTCGTCTCGGGCGTCGGTGACAGCGGCGGGCAGCATACCCGCTTGCCGTACCCTGAACAGCCATACTGGCACTTGAGACGCACCCACTCCGCCGCCACGACGTTCGCAGCCGGGATGATGCGCGCCTCGAGCGCGCCGCCGGCGCGCGCCATCCGGGCGTACTTCTCCAGTCCGGTGGACTTCATGGTCACCTCGCGTTTGCCGATGAGGATAGCCCGGCCGCCCGGCCAGTCAACCCGGCGCTGCTTGACAGTGCTGCACCCCACCCGCTAGACTTGAAAGGAGCAATCTGGATGACCGCAGCCGTTCCCGAAAGGGAAAGGAGTTCCTGCATGTTAAGAACCTGTCTGTCGCTGCTGCTGATACTGGCCGCCGCACCGGCCAACCTGTTCACCAACGGCGACTTCGAGCAACCGCTTGACATCGGCTGGAAGCAGTCGAGCAACAACCTGGCGGGGTTGTTCAGCTTCGACCGCTGGGACACCATGGGCCAGCCCACGCCGGGCTTTGCCGCCCGTGTGTACAAGACCCTGGCCTACTATGCGTGCCTGGCCCAGGATGTGTCCGTGCCCGGCGCCGACCTGGCGTTTTCGATCGACGCGCGCCTGCGTATCGGCGGCGGCTCTTCGACCTGCTGGCCGACGTGTGCCGTGGTGCTGAGCTACGTCGACGCGGCCGACGCCGAGCTCGGTTCGACGATGATCCTGCTGCGCAGCGAGTACTGCACCTGGGTTGAAAGTGACACCCTGCACTTCATCGACGTCACCGCGCCCGGCGCCTGGGTGACCTACAACATCGACGTCGCCGACGAAATCGCCCAGTACCTGCCGGGCGTGAACCCGGCCGAGGTCGCCAAACTCAGGGTCGAGCTGTACTCGTACGACAGCGGGACTTGAGGGGGCGGCTGGGCGGAGGTCTCCGCCGACAACGTCTCCCTCAACGTTTCGGGCGTCGAGGAACCTGCGCGCCGCGCCGCCGTCACGTCGGTGCGTGTCGTCCAGAACCCGTTCACGGACCGCGCTGAAGTCAGCTACCAGCTGGGCAGCAGCGGCCGGGTCCAGTGCTCGGTCTATGACGCCTGCGGCAAGCGTGTCGCCACTCTCTTCGACGGCGTGCAGGCATCGGGCAGCTACACCTGCGTCTGGTCGGCTGCCGGCGTCGCGCCCGGGATGTACTTCGTCGAACTCGTAACGCCGTCCGGGGCCGGCACCGCGCTGCTGGTCAAGAGCCGCTAGCCGGCACCGGGCCGACGCCAGGAGAGCGCCATGAAAGCCCTGCCCCTGTTCCTTGTCCTCGTATCGTCTGCGACGTTCGCCTTGGCGGACTCGCTCGACTGCCGCCTGGTCGGCAACTGGCCTTTCGGGCCGTCAATGGCCGCGGCCGGCGACCCGGCCCGGCCGGTCGCGTTCTGCGGCGCGGGCGCCGGCGCCTACGCGCTCGACATCACCGACCCGCATTCGCCGGCCGAGCTCTCCGACGCCGTCCGCACCGCCGGCCGCATCACCGACATGGAGCTGCACGACAGCCTGCTCTACGTCGCCGCGACAACGGTCGAGATATTCTCGGTCGCCGACCCGGCGGCGCCCCGGCACCTGTCTTCCACGGCCGCGCTGGCCGCCGCGTCAGGACTGGCAGTGGTCGGTGACAACGCCTACGTTGCCGAAGGCGCGTCGGGCCTGACGGTCTACGACGTATCTGACCCGGCGCAGCCGATACGAACCGGGAACTGCGACACACCCGGCAGTGCCGGCGACGTCGCGGTCCGCGACACGCTGGCATTTGTCGCGGACGGCAACTCCGGCCTCCGGGTGATGAACGTCAAAGACCCGGCCGGCCCGTGCGAAATCGGTTCGTGCGCCCTGCCCGGCCGGACCAAGACCGTCGCGCTCTACGACCACTACGCCTTCACCGCCAACGACACCTCGGACCTGCGCGTCGTCGACGTCGCCGACCCGGCGCACCCGGTCGAAGTCGCGCACCTCGACTTCCCGGGGCTGGGCGCCTGGCTCTGCGCCCGCGACTCGCTGGTCTACCTGGCCTGCCGCGAAGGCGGCCTGCGCATCGTCAACGTCGCCAACCCGCTCGCGCCGAGCGAAATCGGCGTCTGCCCGACACCGGAGTGGGACTACCATGTCTCGCTCGCCGGCAACATCGCGTTCGTGCCGTCCTGGTCCTACGGCCTGCGCATCGTCGACGTCGCCGACCCGGCGCACCCGACCCAGCTCAGCCAGTTCAACACTCCGGATTGGGTCCAGTCGCTCGACGTCGCGGGTGAGCACGCCTTCCTGGCTGACGGCTACTCCGGCCTGCGCATCATCTCTCTCGCCAACCCGGCCGCGCCCGAGGAAGTCGGCGTGTACCCGTCGCCCGACTTCGTGCGCAACGTCAAGGTCATCGACACCATCGCCTATGTCGCCAACTGGGAAGCCGGGTTCCGGGTCGTCAATGTAGCCAACCCGGCGGCACCCGTAGAGGTCGGAGCACTGGTGACGCCCGACTACGTCACCGCCATCGATGTCGTGGGCAGCCATGCCTACCTGGCCGAGCGCGCCTCCGGGCTGAGAATCCTCGACATCTCAAACCCGGCCAACCCGGTCCAGGTCTCGAACCTGGACACTCCCGGCCTGGCCACCGGCATCCACGTTGTCGGCAGCTACGCCTACGTTGCGGACCGGGACTCAGGCCTGCGCATCGTCAGTGTCGCCGACCCGGCCAACCCCGTTGAAACCGGACGCCTGCTCGGCGTGAGCTGGCTGTATGACGTCCATGTTGAAGGCAACCTCGCGTTCCTGGCCTGTCGCGATTCGGTGTTCCGGGTCGCGGACGTATCCGACCCGGCCAACCCGGTAGTCGTCGGCCAGACGGCTATCGGCGCGCCGGCATACGGCGTCCACGGCGCCGGCAACCGGACGTTTCTGGCCGGTTCCAAGAAGGGTCTGCGCGTCATTGACGTGTCAAACCCGCAGTCGCCGACCGTCGTCGCGTTTCACACGCCGGGCTGGGAAGCTTACGAGGTCAAGGCGGTCGGTTCACGCATCTACGTTGCAGACTGGGGCTGCGGCTTGAGTATCTACGAAACATACACCGGCATTCTCGACCGGCCCGGCCTGTCCTCACCACCCCGGCTGGCCATCAGCCCTAACCCGGCGCGACTTGCGGCCCGGCTCGAACTCGTCGCGCCTGCCGTGGTGCGCGTGTACAGCTCGGCCGGCCGGCTGGTGCAGGCACTCCCCGGTTCGAACCGCGTGACGCTCGACGTTTCGTACCTTGCCCCGGGCGTCTACCTGGTGCGTGCCGGTTCGTCTGCTGCCCGGCTGGTAGTGCAGCACTATCATGACAGCCGACAGCTCATAGCCAACGGCCCGCAGCCTCCGAACGACTGAAGCACGACGCAGCAGCATACTGACCAGACCTCATTCCTGGTCTCTGGTTCCTGCCATCTGGTCTGTCTGCCACTCGACCACCACACCACTTCTCCGTCTCTGCCACTTCCTGTCCTTGTCTCTTGGTTTCTCCTGCCCTACCCTTGACACTCGCCCATTCCCGCTTACATTGAAGGCAACTACTGAGGAGGCCTGATGAGATACCTTCTGCTCTTGCCGCTCGTCGCAACGCTCGCGGTCGGCCAGAACCTGTTGACCAACGGCGACTTCGAGCAGGAACTGACGGTCGGCTGGACCTTCGTCGGCGAGGGAACGGGTACGCACACCGCCGACCGCAGCGTGTCCTACCAGCCCGACCCGGACTACGAGGCGATGACCTACCAGTACGACAACCCGGGTTCGGCCCGACTGAGCCAGCTCGTCGAAGCGCCGGGCACGCAGCTTGAAGTGTCGTTCTGGGCCAGCTTCGAGCAGTCGGGCGGCAGCTCCACCTGCTGGCCCGCCGCCTGCTTCTCGGTGTGCTACTACGACGTCAACTCGGCCCGGCTGGGCGAGACCCGGTACTACTACTCGACCTACGCCAACTGGGTGCCGACCCCGACCCTGAGTCTGAAACGCGTCACCAACCCCGCCTGGGCCGAATACACCTTGATGGTCGGTGACGAACTCGCCGCCAACCTGCCCGGCGTCAACCCGGACGACGTCGCGCGTATCGAGGTCGCGCTCTACTCCTACACCTACTCGGGTTGAGGCACGCCGACGGCGAAGGTCTTCGCCGACGACGTTTCCATCACCAACCTGGCCTCCGGCCCGTACCTCGTCTACCGCGGCTGCGCGGTCATCGATTCTCCGCCCGGCGGCAACTCCAACGGCGTGCTCGACCCGGGCGAAGCCGCCGACCTGACCGTCACTCTCAAGAACGTCGGCCGGGACGGCGTCGCCGGCCTGGCCGGCGTCCTGCGCACCGCCGACGCCTACGTGTCGATAGCTGACTCGCTCGGCAGCTTCGGCGACGTCGCGCCGGAATCATCCCGCGCCAACGACCTCGACCGGTTCCACGTGACGGCGGCCGCCAACACGCCCAAGGAACACGAATGTTCCTTCACGCTGCTCCTGGCCGGCACCGACTACGCCGATACCCTGATGTTCAGCTTCCAGGTCGGCATCCGCCGCGCCGTCGACCCGATTCCCGACGGCCCGCGCGAACCCGCCTGCTACTGGGCGTACGACGACAAGGACTCGCTCTGGCCGCGGCACCCGGACTACTCCTGGGTCGAGGTCAACTCGGTCGGCACGAGGCTCAACTACCCGAACAACGACGCGGTCATCGTCGTCGACCTGCCGCCGGCTTTCGGGCCGGTCAAGTACTACGACCAGCGCTACACCCAGTTGTCGGTGTCCGCTGACGGCTGGATCGTGCCGGGCAGTTACACCACGACCGGATATACGAACACCGAACTGCCGTCCCAGCTCGCCCCGCCCGGCGCCATCTGCGTCAACTGGGACGACCTGTACCCGGGCTACTCAAGCGCCGGCTACGCCTACTACTACCACGACGCGGCCAACCACCGCTTCGTCGTCGAGTTCGATTCGGTCGCCTACTACGACGCGTCCACGGTCCGTGACAAGTTCCAGTTTGTTGTCTACGACACAACCCTGGCTTCGCCCTCGGGCAACAGCGTCTTCGACTTCCAGTACATGACCGCCAACCGGACCGCGTCCAGCACCGTCGGACTGCAGGACCAGGCCCGGGCGGTCGCCATCCAGGCGCTGTTCGACGGCAGCTACGACCACGGCTGCTGGCCGCTTGGCGCGCGGCGGGCGATCCGCTTCACCACCGATGACCCGACCGGGCTGGCGGAAGAACGGTCCCTGCCGTCGGCCCCGGCCGAAGTCCGTATCAGCCCCAACCCGTTTGCCGGCGGCACCTGGGTCTGCTACACGGCACGGAGCGCCGGCGAACTCCGACTGACCGCCTACGACCGTTCCGGCCGCGAGGTTGCCCACGACCGCAGCACGGTCAAGGCCGGGCCAGGCGCACGCTGGTGGCAGCCCGGGGACCTCGCGCCCGGCGTCTATTTCGTCAAGGTCAGTACTCCTGACTCGGAGACGGTCCACAAAGCCCTGCTGACCAGGTAGCGGGCCGGTCCTTACAGCCGAAGCGCCCTTGCGGGCGCTTCGGCTTCTTGGCAGCTTCGGTTCTCATCGCGCCCCGCGCTCCACCGCGTTGGCGCGACGGCGACCTGCTACCAGCCGTTGCGGTGGATGCGGTCGGGCCGGAACCGGTCCGGCTGCGGCACCTCCTGGTCCGGGTAGCCGAGCACGACGAAAGCAAACGGTATCACCCGCTCCGGCAGGTTGCAGAGCGCCCGGAACCCGAGCATCCGGTCCGCGCGCGGGTACACCGCGGTCCAGACCGCGCCCAGGCCCAGTTCGTGCGCGGCCAGCAGCAGGTTCTCGGTCGCGGCCGAGCAGTCCTGCACCCACATGTCCTTGTGTTTCTCGAATTCCAGGTCCGCGCAGACCAGCACCGCCAGCGGCGCCGCGCGGCACATGCCCGCGTAGGGGCTGAAAGCCGGCACCTCTTTCAGCAGCACCGGGTCGTCGATGACCACGAAGCACCACGGCTGCTGGTTGCCGGCCGACGGCGCGTGCATCGCCGCTGCCAGCAGCTTGTTGATCGTGCCTTCGGACACCTTCCGGTCGGTGTACTTCCGGATGCTGCGCCGGGTCATGATGGCCTCAAGCGTATTCACCGTTTCCTCCTGTCGCCGGGGCTCTTTCCGTCTCGGCGTTCTCCGCGGTCCTTCCGCGCCGAAAACTCGCAGCCGCAGTAGTTCTGCCGGTACATGCCCAACTCCTTCGCCATCGCCGCGCTGTGCCGGGCGCCGTCCTGTTTCTTCCAGTCGCCCGCGAGGAAGGCGATACCGTGCCGTTCGGCCGCGGCCCGGCCCAGCGGGTTGATGACACTGGCCCGCTTGTTCCGGCCGATGGTCAGCGTCGTGGCCATCACCGTGCAGCCGTTGGCCTTGGCCGCGGCGGCCGCCGCGTCCAGCCGGAGCGCGAAGCAGGCCGCGCAGCGCCGGCCGCCCTCGGGTTCCTCTTCGAGCCCGCGCACCGCCGCCAGGAACCGGTCGTGGTCGTACGCCGGCGCGTCCACCAGCACGTGCCAGAGCGCGGACAGCCGCTCGACCTCGGCCAGCCGCCGGTAATACTCCTCAGCTGGCGCGATATTCGGATTATCGAAGCAGCCGACGACTTCGTAGTCGTTCCTGAGCCGTCGCACCACTGCGGTTGCGCACGGCCCGCAGCAGATGTGCAATAGCAACTTGGGCTTCACGGCCGACTCAATGATAGTACCAGATGCTGCGGTAGTCCTGCGGCTTCTCGCCCACGGACTCGAGCCACTCCAGGTACTCCCAGATGCCGACGTCGGTGTCGATGTAGGTCGGCGCGAGCGAGATACCCTTCTCCCACGGGTGAAACTCGTATACCCGCCTTCCGTCCGGCCGGATCATTATCACCCGGTGGTGCTGACCCGCCCGGACGTAGTTCTTGCCCATCCCGGGCACGTTGAACACCGCCTCGTCGGTCCGCACCAGTCCTGGTACGAGCCGGGCCTCCTCTTTCTGTTCCTGTAGCAGCCGGGCGATGGGCACGCGGAAGTCGACCGTCTCCTCCTTGCCCTTGGTGTTGAAGCTGTAGTATGGGTCGACGCCCGCCAGACGCAGCAGCCGGCGCAGCGCCACCGCTTCGAACCGACGGCTGTTCTCGCGGGTGAATACCATCTGGTTGTACACCGCGATGCCGCGCCGACGAAGCTGCTGGACCGCGGCGACCGTCTCGGGCGTCAACTCGTAGCAATGCTGGACGTGGGTAACCACGCATACCTCGCGCCGGCCCGGCTCGTGGTGGCGGGCGATGACGTCGGCCAGGTCTCGGGTGAAGCGCATCGGCAGGGTCACCGGCACGCGCGAACCGATGCGGATACGCTCGATGTGACGGATGTCGGCCAGCCGGCTCAACAGGCCGGCGATGAAGCGGGTGCCGGCGACAAGTGGGTCGCCGCCGGTAACCAGCACCTCGCGGACATACGGGTGGCTGCGGAACCAGTCAATAGCCGCGGCCAGCCGGTCGGCCGGCGCCAAGGCGTCATCAGCCCAGGGCCGAGATATCTCCCAGTTACGCTGGCAGTAGACGCAGACCTGAGCGCAGGTGTTGTAAGGCTTGAGGATGGCGATGCCCGGGTAGCGCCGCGTCACCAGGTCGACGGGCGAAGTGTCATGCTCCTGCATGAAGTCGAGGGAATGCGTGCCCAGCTGGCGGTTGGCCTGCATCAGCTCGACGTACTCGGGCGTCGGGATCACCTGGGCGCGTACCGAGTGGTCGCACAGCCGGCTGGCGTTGTAATCCATCAGCGACACGTAGTGCGGCGTGACCCCAAATGGGATGTGGTTATCGTTGGCCTGGTCGATGGCCGAGCGCTCCTCCGGTGTCAACTTGACGAGCCGGCCGAGCGTCGCCGAATCGCGGACTATGTGCCGCAGCTGCCAGACGTGGTTGGCCCATTCCTGCGGGCTGCCGCCGAACTGCTCGGCGATCCGCCGCCGATTGTGCTCGCGCCGTCGCGCCACTATTGGATCCAGCCCGGTGGGGTAACGCCGTATCCAACCGTCGATGCGCTCCCCCAACCGGTCGAGACCGCGCGACCGCTCGCGGGCCGCCGCCCGGCCGGTGAGCTGCGGCGGCGGTCCGGCGACCATCTCCGGGTAGAGCCGCGACTGACCCCGGATGCCGTGGAACAGATGCCGGAACTCCTCCTTGAACCCCGGGGCGACCGTATCTTCCACCAATTCGCCCCGCGCCTTCCGCCACAGGATGCGCAGCGCGCTGTGCCCGGTCACCGTTTCGCTGCGTTCGGAGATGACCTGTTTCATCACGTCGGTGCACTCGATAATCGTGACCAACTCCAGGGCATGTATGTCGAACTCGTGGTTGAGGAACAGCTGTTCCTGGCGGTTCAGGTAGTCGAACGCCGCTCGGCGTGCTGCCGCCAGCGTCGCCGAGTCGCGCAGCAACCTGGTGAGTTCAGGATTCGCATCCCATACCTGCTGGAATCTAGGCGTAGTCATACAATCGGTTTCCGTCTGCGGCTTGTGCCCCAGTATAGGACGGCGCGGGGATGAGTTCAAGCGGAGATCGGCGGACAGCCGGTGCATGACTTGCCACCGGGCGAACACCGGCTATGCTCTCGCCCGTGCCGCTGCTCCACGACCGCGCCCGGCTTCTGCCCCTGCTCGGGCCGCGCCTGCCCGCGACCCTGTCGATATACAACAGCACCTTCGGCGTCGCCGGCGCGGCCTGCCCGCGTGTCTGGGTCGACGACCCCGACAACCCGCGGGCGGCCGTCACCCGCGGCCGGCGGATGACCTTGTTCGCGCTCGACGACACCTCAGCCCGGGCCGTCGTGCGCGCGCTGCCCCGTAACCTTCGGATGCGGTTCGGCGCCACGCCCGACCGGTTCGTGCCGGTCATCCGGCGCAGCTGGCGCGGTGCCCGCGGCGGCCGGTTCTGGTCCAACCCCTGTTACCTCTACGCGCTCGAACCGAGACGGCTGGTCATCGACCGCGCCCACCGCGTCACCCCGGTCCGACCCGCGGAGGCCCGGTTCATCGCGTCGTTCTGGCCGCACGGCCGCAGCCCGGACTATGTCGAGTCGCGCATCCGCGCCCTGCCCAGCGTCGCGGTCCGGCGCCGGGGCCGGCTGGTGGCGTGGGCCCTGACCCACGACGACGGGTCGATGGGATTCCTGCACGTGCTCAAGGACTGGCGCGGCCAGGGCCTGGCCCGGAGCCTGACGACGGCGCTCGCCCTGCGCCTCCTGCGCCTGGGCCTGCGGCCGTTCCTCTACATCGTCCACGACAACACGCCGTCCATCCGGCTGACCGAAAGCATGGGTTTTGAGCGCGTCGGTCGGTTCACCTGGTTCGGACGGTAGGCTCGGCCGAGCTCAACCACCGAGGCCGGACAGGGGTCGGGAAACCACGGACAGAACAGGCGAGGGCGAGGCTGGTGGCTGTCGGCTGCAGGCTGGTTTGGGTCTAGCTGACCCCGGACTGGGCGACTTCCTTGAGCGCCTTGAGCTCGTTGACCATCTGCGTCGCCTCGTAGGTGCTGGTCGCGCGGAGCAGCAGGCAGCCGGTGTGTTCCTTGTTCTCCTTGCGGGGCAGCGATGCCAGGAACTCCTCGATCTCCTGCGGGGTGATGTTCAGCCAGCCGGCCATATGTTCCTGCACGGTCCGGACCACGACGATAACCTCCTCGGGGTCCGGGAACGGCCAGCGGCCCTGGTCGACCGACACGACGATCGTGCCTTCGGCCTGCTCCTTCTGGCCGGGCCTGGGCAGGAAGTACTCCATCCCCCGGCGGATCATCTTGAGCTCATCAAGGGCCAGGAGCTTCTCCAGAATCTCGACCTGCCTGTCCGACGCCTGCTCCGCACCGAACGGCACGCGGAAACCGCTGGGCCGCCCCTCGACCGTCCGCGCCTCGACCTTCGGCTCAGGTTTGGGCTGGGGCGCCGGCTGCGGTTTCGGTTCCGGTCTGGGCGGCGGCTGGACTCGGGGCTCGGGCTTCGGCGGCTCGCCCCGGGCCGCGCGCTCTTCCAGCAGCACCGGCCGGACCATCTCGACCGCGCCGGACGCCAGGTGGCTGTAGCCGATGACCTGGACACTGAGGTTCATGTTCGTCAGGTAGCCGACCGTGTCCTGCACGGGCCTGGTGGGTTCGCGCACAACGAAGGCTATCGGGAAGCTGCCACGGTTCAGCCGTTGTTCGACCGCGGCCTTGAAGCTGTCTGCCGACCAGCCGGCCGCGGCCCGCTGTCCCACCTTATTGGCGAGCACGCCCGCTCCCGCCTGCTCGAACAGCCCGGCCAGCGTCGCGTAGGGCTGGTGCCAGAGCCGCGCGCCGGTCGCCAGCAAGTCGCCCATCAGCGCCGATAGCTTGGCAGCGTCCTGGCCGTCCGGGCAGGCCGCCAGCCGGATGCCGCCCTGCTCGTCGACCGCCACCAGCACCCGGCCCGAGGCCGCGCCCGGCACCAGTGCCGCCGCGCGGGGCAGCGGCTGCTCCGGCGCCAGGAGCCCGAGGAACTCGGGCGCTTCAATGACCAGCTTGACCGCGTCGAACTGGCCTTCGGCCGGCCGGCCGGCGAGCGGATACCACTTGCCGTCGGGCCTGGTGAGCCGGATGATGCAGGGATTCATCGCTTGAACCACTTCCGGTCGTCGCTTCGGCGGCGCGGCTGCTCCTGGGGCGCCGGCCGCACGGGCTGGGGAGCCGGCTTCGACTTGCCCGGCGTCGCCGGCCGCACCGATGTCGTCGGCGCCGCCGCCTGGATGCCGCCGCTCTGGAACGTATCCACGCCCAGCACCTTGACCTCCAGGTTCATCGACCGCAGGTAGCTGATCGCCTCGCTGGCCTCGGGCGCGAGCGCCGGCACGACCACGAACACGGGGAACCGGCCCTGCTTCAGTTTCGCCTCGACGTTCTGGGCAAAGGCCTGGGCCTGCCAGTTGCCCCCGGCGCGCTGCTGGATGGCAGTGGCCAGGTCGCTGCCCAGCGCCTGCCGGAACTCGGCGGCGAGCGCCTCATAGTCGCGCCGCCAGAGCCGGCCGCCGGCGGCCAGCAGGTCGGCGACCATCGTCGAGTATGCCTCCGGCCCATCCTCCTGCGGGCAGGCGACCAGGACAACCCGGCCGTCCTCGCCCAGCGCCACCAGCACCTGCCCGGGCCGTTGCGCCGGGAATTCGGCGCGCATCGCCGCGCGGAACTGCGGGCCGGAACCGGTCATGCTCAGGAACTCGGGCACGTTGGTTACGAGCTCGGGGATGTCGACGGCCAGTTCGGCCGCTGCCGGGACAAAAGGCTGCCAGCCGCCCGCGGTGCCGCGGACGCAAAACTGATCGGCCGGAGAACCTGCCGTCTTCAATTCGGTCGCTTCCGGCCGCTCAGCCACGTGCTATGTTAGCGACCGGCCGAACCAGTGTCAACTCGGCTACTTCCGGGTTTCGCCGAACACCAGCCGGCCGAAGGTCCCCGGGTCGTAGGCAATCGGCACCTGCCAGTCGCCGTTGCCCAGCCGCGGCTGCTTGCGCCGGAAGTTGATGGCCCAGTCCGCGCCCGGCGCCACTCCCAATTCCGAGAACGGTATCCGCGCCTCGAGCGACCAGCCCCGGCCGTCGCGCGCCGCCTTGACGTCGAACCGGCCGTTCCAAGCCGGGTCGACCTTCATTTCGCCGTTGTCGGTGATGGCTATCTCCTGGTCGAACACCACGCCGGCGGAACTGAAGTAAACCTGGTATACCTTCTTGGGCGTCGGCGCGAGAAAGAACCCCGCGCAGTCTTCGTTGTACACCGCGCCGTCGCGCTCGGTCGCGCGCGCCGTGGTCGAATCCGGGAACGCGTCCCGCGCCCGGACGCCAAGATAGAGGTTGTCGTCATCACAGCTGAAATAGAACCAAGTCGAGTCGGTCTTCGCCGGCCCGCCCGAGCCGTCGAACAGCCGGCTGACCGGCTCGCGCCACGCCTTCTCGGCGAGGACGCCGTCCACGTCCGGCCTGCCCCGGAAGCAGCGCGCGGCGCGCGCGACGGCCAGGCCGCGCTTGACGACCGTGCTCCGGCCCGGCGCATACGGGAACTTGAGCCGCACCTCAGGCACCGGGAAGACACTGCCCTCCGCCCGGCACTCGAACTCCCGGGCACGCTGCTCGCCGGCCGGCACGCTCACCGCGGCAGCGGCCGGCGTCACCGTCCAGCCGGCCGGTACCTCCCAGCGTATCGTGTCGTCGACCGGCGGGTTGCCAGCCGGGTTGCTGACGACCACGCGGACCGTTCCCTTGGCCTTCATGTCATCGCTGACCGCGAGCGGTTCCGCGAACACCAACCCGGAGAGCTCGTTGCGGCCGATGGCGCGCATGTCATCGGCGGTGACCTCGTTCCAGGGCAGCACGCTGCCGGTCTTTACCGGAGCGATGTGGATGCCGCCGTCATCTATCGTCACCCAGGTGAAGTGGTACTCGAGCCCGGTCGGGCCCGGGTCGGTATCGCCGCCCGAGCTGCCCAGCACCGTGTAGCGGATGCCGTCGAACGTCCCTGAGAAATACAGGTGATAGTGCCCGGCGAACACCGCGTCCACCCCGTACTTCACGAACAGCTTGTGCAGGGTATCCGGCTTGCCTTCAATCACCGTACCGTCCCAGAACGGCTTGTGCATGAACACGAACGTGAACCGTTTGCCCCGGGTCGTTCCCAGGTCGGCCGCAAGCCACGCCAGCTGCTCGGCCGGCAGCTTGTCCGACCGGTCCCAGCGGCTGTTGTCGAGCGCGATGAAGTGCAGGTCCGAAACGTCAAACGAGTAATAGGGCCTGCCCGCGTACTGCTCGAAGGCCGGCAGCGCGGCGTCGTAGGTGATGTCGTGATTGCCCGGCACAAGGTGCAGCGGCGCCGACAGCCCGGCGACTATCGAACGGTACTCGCGCCACTCCTCTCCCAGCCGCGCCGTGTCTTCGGTATAGCCTTCGATGTGGTCGCCGACCGTCATCACGAAGTCGGGACTCAGCCGCTCGACCTCGGCAACGACCTGCTCGTAGACACCGGGCACGTGGTCGCCGGTCCGGTCGCCGATAATCGCGAACCGCACCGCCCGGCCGCCCTCGGTCGCCAGCGCAGCGCCGGCCAGCAGCACGAACAGGCACACTGTAACAGGTTTGTGCACAGAATCCTCCTCGGGTGTCGGCACAGTCTAGCCTCGCGGCCGCGAAGTCAAGCAGAAACGCCGCACTCAGTGTATCTCTGGTCTCTGGTTTCTGCTCCCTGGTCTCTGGTCTATCCTGCACGCTGCCCGCCCTGATTTGACGCTGAAGCCACTCCCCGCTAATATTGTGGTGCCGTCGCTTGACGGCAATAACCGCACAAAGGAGTACTCTTGCGTCACAGCGTAATTGCACTGACCGTCCTTATCGGCGCCGGCCTTGTCTGGACCGGCACCGCCCGTGCCGAGCTGCACCCGCTCGGCTTCGTTACCGAAGACCTGTCCAAGGTCGCGCCCGAGAAGGAAGTCAAACAGGTCCTGCCCGCGCCCGGCCGGCCGGACTGCCACGGCGTCCTGCGCGTCGACCTGTCGAGCGAGATGCCGCCGGTCGGCAACCAGGGCGGCCAGGGCTCCTGCGCCTCCTGGTCCACCGTCTACTACCACCGCACCCACCTCGAGTTCGTCGAGCGGCGCTGGGACCTGACCGACCCGCACCACCAGATGAGCCCGGGCTTCGTCTACAACCAGATCAACGGCGGCGGCGACCACGGCTCGGGATTCTCCAACAACTTCGGCCTGATGGTCGACCAGGGCTGCGCCAACCTCGTCGACGCGCCCTACAACGACCGCGACCCGCTGAGCTGGCCGTCGGAATCCGCCTACGTCCACGCCATCGAGTTCCGGGGCCGGGACTGGGGCTGGTCCCGCACCCGCGACACCTCGGCCATCACGCTCATCAAGCAGCGGCTGGCCAACGGCGTCACCTCCTGCCAGGCGATCAACGTCTACGGCAACTTCGACAACATCGCCAACTACAACTACACCTACTGCGCGTCGGAGCGCGCCGGCTCGAACCGCGGCGGCCACCTGATTACCTTCGTCGGCTACGACGACACCCTGACGACCGCCGACGGCCCGGGCGCGTTTCGCTGCGTCAACTCGTGGGGCCCGGGCTGGGGCCAGAGCGGCTACTTCTGGTTCTCCTACGTCGGGGTTATGGACCCGCTTATCAGCCAGCAGGCGGTCGGCTGGTTCGAGGACACAATCGGCTACGTGCCCAAGATGGTCGGCCGCGTGCGGCTCAATCACCCGGCGCGCGACCGCGTCGGCATCAGCTTCGCGGTCGGGCCGCGCGACGTGCCGCTCTGGTTCCACGACTACCGGACGTGGCGCTGGCCGATCGTCGACCAGCCCTTCGAGAACAAGACCCTGGTGTTTGACATGACCGGCGGCGCGGACTACGTCGCCGGCGGCACCACCGACTCGGCCTGGGCCGTCGTCCACGACGACATGGCCGACGGCAAGTTCGGCGAGCTGACCTACTTCGGCTGCCAGTACTTCCCCTGGGCCAACATCGTCAAGTCGCGCGACGTGCCGCTCGCCATCCCCGACACCTGGCAGCAGGTCTACGCCCGGGCGCGGATGCAGCAGTACAACCCGGACGTCGGCATCGTCGAAGGCCCGGGCCCGACCGGCACCATCGACTCGTCGCAGTCGGCCGTGCCCCAGGCCAAGTTCCGCAACTTTGGCCAGGCCCCGGCGTCGTTCCCGGTCATCATGCGCATCGGCGCGACCTACTGCGACACCCAGCAGGTCACCAACCTCGCGCCGCTCGACACGGTCCGGGTGACGTTCCGCCAGTGGACCGCGCCCGCGCGCGGCACCTACCACACCCGCTGCACGACCGCGCTGGCCGGCGACAACTACGAGGACAACGACTGGAACTCGGATTCGGTGATGGTGCGGGTCCACGACGTGACGCTCGTCGCCATCAACGCGCCCTGTGACACCCTCGACACCGCCGTCACGGTCGCGCCCCAGGTCCGGGTCCGCAACTCGGGCACGGTCGACGAGACGATCCGGACAATCTTCCGCATCGTCGGCGCCAACTACATGCGCGGCGGCACCCGGCTGGTCGCGGCCGGCGCCGAGGACGTCATCACCTTCCCGAACTGGAAGTCGTCGGTCATCGGCACCCACACCGCCTGCTGCACGCTGAACATCGACGGCGACGTCAACCCGGCCGACAACGCGCTGCAGAAGTACGTCACGGTCCTGCCCGGCGCCGGGGTCGGCGAAGAAGGCTCCACGCCTTGCGCCACACGCCTCACGCTCGAAGCCCGGACGAACCCGTTCCGCAGCGCGGCCGTGCTGAACCTCGGCCTGCCCGCGCCGGCAATCGTCACGGCGGGCATCTACGACGCCACCGGTTCGCTGGTCTGCAACCTGTGCAGCGGTACGCGGCCCGCCGGTTACCACGCACTCGCCTGGGACGGCCGGACCCAGTCCGGCAGGGTCGCGCCGGCCGGCGCCAAAGTCGGCCGGCTCGCCGCCGACGGCCGCAAGACCCCGGTCAGCCTGCTTAAACTCGACTAGGACTGCCCAACAAAGGGGCGGGCCGGCATCTGCCGGCCCGCTTTCTCACACCGAGAACTACGCCGCCGGTCCGGGGCCGCCGCCCAGCCGCGCGAAGAACGCCCGGACGTCATCGCTGTTGTACAACACCAGCGCGACGATGCCCGCCGCCAGCGAGGTAATCGACCCATTGACCATGTTGACGATTTCCATGATGGCGATGTGCTTCGCCGGCCGCGTCACCTTCACCGGGTCGGCCAGCAGCTTCGACGCGTAGATGATTTCCATTATCCCGACGACGATGCTGAACGCCGCGGGCAGGGTCCAGATGAAGAACGTGGCGATAATCAGGCTCGGCCCGAGGATGCAGTTCAGCACGCCGCTGACCAGCGTCACGATGGCGATGGTCTGGACCGAACCCGGCTTGCGGGACGGCGCGGCGGCGGGCGGGGACGGCGGTGTCACGGGTTGCTGCTCAGGCTGCACGGTCTACCTCCTTCCCGGCCGGTCGGGCGCGCCGGGGTTACGAGCGGTCGATACGTTGTTCATCGCAGACACCGATTATCCGGCCGCAGCCGGCCGGCGTCAAGGGGCGGGCCGGCATCTGCCGGCCCGCCCGCATGTGCTTGAGCTCGTGCTGTCTACGCCCCGAACGCCGCCTGCCGCTTGTGCAGCAGCTCCCACTGCGCGTCGATGTGGCGCTGCAGCTCGGCGATGACCGGCTTGCCCGCGTCACCCTTGAACAGGTGGCTGAACCGGCCCTGCGGCTTCATGAACTCCTCGACCGGCCGCTTGTCCCTGGGCTCGTAGCTGATCTTGTACTTGCCGTCCTGCCACTCGTAGAGCGGCCAGAAGCAGGTCTCGACCGCGAGCCGGGATACCTCGATGGTCTGGTCGCCGGTATGGCCCCAGCCCAGAGGACACGGCACCAGCACGTTCAGGAAACTCGGGCCGTCGGCCGCCGTCGCCTTCTTGACCTTCTCGACCAGGTCGTTCCAGTTGGCGATGGTCGCCTGGGCCGCGTACGCCGGGCTATGGGCGATGACGATCTCCATCAGGTCCTTGCGGTGCATCTGCTTGCCCGGGATGACCTTGCCGGCCGGCGACGTCGTCGTGTGCGCGCCGTAGGGCGTGGCCGACGAGCGCTGGATGCCGGTATTCATGTAGCCCTCGTTGTCGGTGCAGACATAGAGGAACCGGTGCCGGCGCTCGAGCGCGCCCGATATCGCCTGTAACCCGATGTCGTAGGTCCCGCCGTCGCCGCCGAACGCGATGAACCGCAGGTCTTCCTTGATGGTGCCCATCTTCTTATGGAAGTTATAGGCCGCGATGACGCCCGACGCGGTCGACGCCGCGGTCTCGAACGCGGTGTGAATCATCGGTATCTGCCAGGCCGAGTGCGGGTAGATGGACGAGAAGATCTCGGTGCAGCCGGTCGGCATGATACCGATGACCGCCTCGGGCGCGGCCAGGAGCACCTGCCGGACCGCCAGCGCCTCGCCGCAGCCCGCGCAGGCGCGGTGCCCGGACGAGAACCGCTCGGGATTGTTACAGAGGTCCTTTAGTCTTGCCATGGCTTACCTCACTCCGATGTAGGTCACGAGTTCGTCCTTCTTCCCGGCCAGCGCGCCCTCGAGCGCGGCCAGCGCGTCGACCAGAGAGAACTCCTTGCCGCCCAGGCCGTAGACGTAGGAAAGCACCGCCGGCCGCTTGTCCAGTTCGTAGAGCGCGGCCTTGGTCTCGGTGTACAGCGCGCCGCCGTAGGAGCTGACGGTGTCGGCGCGGTCCAGCACCGCGACCGCCTTGAACCGCCCGAGCTTCGCCTTGAGCAGTTCGTGCGGCCACGGCCGGAACACGCGCGGCTTCACCATCCCGACCTTCCTGCCCTGGTTGCGCAGCGTGTCCACCGCCTCGCGCATCGTGCCGCAGGCCGAACCCATCAAGAGCACCACCGCCTCGGCGTCCTCGGTCCGGTACTCCTCGACGACGTCATAGCCCCGGCCGAAGTTCTTGCGGAAGTCGGCCTGGACCTCCTCGATGATCGGCAGCGCCTTGTTCATGCCCTCGATCTGGCTGCGCTTGAACTCGAAGAAGTAGTCCTGCATCGTCGCCGGGCCGACCAGTATCGGCTTGCTCCGGTCCAAGAGGTTCCAGTTCGGCTGCCACTTGCCCAGCCAGTCGCGCACCGGCTTGTCCTCGAACGTCTCGATGCGCTCCATGCAGTGCGACAGGATGAACCCGTCCACCGCGACAATCGCGGGCAGCGACGCCTTCTCGGCGATCTTCACCGCCTGGATGAGCGTGTCGTAGCCCTCCTGCACCGTCTCGCAGAAGAACTGCAGCCAGCCCGAATCGCGCGACGCCAGCGAATCCGAGTGGTCGCCGTGGATGTTCAGGGGCGACGAAACCGAGCGCGATGCGATGGGCATCACGATGGGCAACCTGAGGCCGCCGGCGATGAACAGCATCTCGTGCATCAGCATCAGGCCCTGGGAAGCAGTCGCGGTCATCGTCCGGCATCCGCAGGCCGCCGAACCGATGCACGCCGCCATCGCCGAATGTTCGGACTCGACCGCCACGAACTCCGAGTCCACCTTGCCGTCGTTCACGTAGCTCGCGAATATCTGGACGATTTCGGTCGAAGGGGTGATGGGATAGGCGGCGACCACGTCCGGGTTAATCTGCCTCATCGCGTAGGCCAGCGCCTCGTTTCCCGTCTTGGCGAGAATCACTCCGGCCTCCCTTCCGCCTTCTGCAATCTGGCTTCTGACTTCTGACTTCGCCCGGTTCTCACTTCCGCTCCTGTTCCATCGTAATCGCCTGCACCTTCTTCGGGCATACGCTGGCGCAGATGCCGCAGCCCTTGCAGTAGTCGTAGTCGATGCCGGTCATCTTGCCCCCGGCCACCTGGATGGCCGCGTCCGGGCAGTAAATCCAGCAGGTCAGGCAATTGATGCACTTGTCCTTGTTCCAGACCGGCCGCATCGACCGCCACGCCCCGGTCTTGTTCTCGCGCACCGCCTTGGGGTCGTCGATAATCGCCCCGCACGGCAGCTCTTTCCAGTTCTTCAATTTCGCCATGTTCCGTCCTCTGTTCCGCATTTCTGATATCTGGTATCTGGTATCTGGTTTCTGATATCGTCCGGGGTCATCAGCATCTCACTTCCTCGTACGCCCTTCTGATGCTCACCAGGTTCGGCTCGATGAACTTCTCCTTGCCACCCCGGAACTTTTCCGCCAGCTTGCCCTTGATGGCCGCCATCATCGGCTCGAACTTCAGCACGCCGGTCGCCTTGACCAGCGCGCCGAGCATCGGCGTGTTGGGCACGTTCTTGCCCACCGTCTCCATCGCGATCTTCGAAGCGTCGACGACGTAGAGCTGGACGGTATCGGGCAGGTTCATCCGCTTACGCAGGACCGCCGGGTCCTCGGTCGAGTTGATGAGCAAGATGCCGTCCTTGGGCAACCCCTCGGTCACCCGCGCCGACTCGATGAGCGACGCGTCCAGCACCACGACGATGAACGGCGCCTTCACGCCCGCGTGGGAACGAATCGGCTTGTCGGACAGGCGGTTGAACGCCTGCACCGGCGCGCCCATCCGCTCCGGCCCGTACTCCGGGAACGCCTGGATGTGCATCCCGGTATCGAGCGCCGACTCGCCGAACAAGAGCGCCGCGGTCTTGGCGCCCTGTCCGCCGCGGCCGTGCCAGCGGATCTCGAGCACCCGGCCGGACAGGTCGAAACAGACTTCAGCCATGATACCTCCGTATCAATGAAAACGAGAATCAAATGCGGCTCCGCACCCCGCCGCCCAAACGCCCGGAAGAGGACTGCTCACTATTGTCGTGCGGACTGGAATGTTACCCCGCCGCGTGCGCTTGTCAACGCGGCTGAACGCCGCGCGCGAAGCTGGTCTGTACCGCTGACCCGGGCCCTACCGCGCCAGCGTGACCTTCTGAGTTACCGTCCGGCCGTCGGCCTGCGCCCGGACGAAGTACACGCCCGGGCCCAGGTGCCGCACGTCGTTCGCACCGGGCGATAGTTCCATGACCTTCCGGCCGTCAGGAGTAAGCAGGGAGCTGTGAGCAGATGTCAGCCCAGCAGACAAGAACAACGTACCTGTGGCGATTGTCGATACCGTGTGCGCCGGCAGGTGCAGAGCAGACCGTATCTCCTCAACTCCAGGCCGCGCTAGACGGCGTACCATGCTCCAGCGCCCCTGTGCGTCGTAAAAGAGGTGCACAAGTCCACGTGAATCAGACGCAAGACGTGAACTCCCTGCTCGGGCCCAAACGGCCCGCTCGGGCTGCTGCCACCCCCCTCCACGATTCCAGGTGACGACCATCGAACTGTCCTCGGCTGTCCATGCGCACCATGCCCAACCTTGATTGTCAACGCAGGCGGAAATCGCCGGAGGAAGTATGCCTTGGGCAGGTCGGATGAGCGCGTAAGCTATCGTCGAGTCCGCTGTCAACGTTGCCGACCACATGTTCAGTACTGAATCTGAGTAAAACACCCAGAAAGTCCCGCTGGGGTCAGCGTCGGCCTGAAGCATCGCGCTGCCGAACTGCCAAACCAGCCGCGCAGTATCGGACTGGATGGTCAGCACGCGCACGTGGTGACCCCGTATTGCATCCCACACACCGCTTGCCGCCCACATCCCGGAATCTGGCCGTGGGGCCAGGTCTGCACCAAACGTGTAGGTGTACGGCCACACAGCTTCGCCCTTGACCACATAACCGGGCCACCTACACGTATCCTCCTGCATTCGCCCGAACCTTGCCTGCCAATACTGACCGGAGTCCTCGTGGACGTGCTCACAGAGCTCGAGCCAAGGCTCACCCTTGCGGTCTGCCGCGAACCCAAGCCCAGCCGTCCACATGTAGGTAGGGCCAGGCGACCTCAGTACTCGCCCGAGGCTCCTCCAGCCGCCTGCTTCGCGAACGCTGGCCACAACTCCCCAACTGTAAGAACGGTCCCATGGCACCATACCGTCGTAGCGCACAAACCACGCACGTCCCGAACTGTCCACGCCGGCACCTGAGCAGTCCGCGTAGTTGCTGCAGTCAATGCTCTCTGGCTCTGTCCAGGAATCTCCCCGCAGTATTGACGAGTAGGCGACCGCTGAATCACGGTCGTTTCCATGGCAACTCGTCCACAAAGCACACAACGTGTCTCCCGGAAGGACGACGAACTGGTAGTTGCACCAGGTAGATTCCTCGGGTACCGCCAGAGGTTCGGACCACTGTGCGGATGCCAATGAGAGAAGCCCTATGACGGAGGTGACGAACGTCTTCTTCATCGCGCCATCATCGTGCCCGCACTCGATTCTATCATAGGCCGGATTCGGACGTTGTCAACCCGTCTTCACTCGTGCATGACTCGGCCGCGTTCGATGGAATTCGGCAACGTGGCGCTCTGCTCCTCCGCTTACGGCGAGCCTTGCGGTCCTCGGAATCCCTGTGTCGGACTACCGGGCCGCCAGCGCGGCGCGGGCCTTGTCGAACTCGACGTACAGCCGGTCGGCCAGCTCGCGCAGGACCGGCCGGTCAGGGTGCCGGGCCACGAGTTCCTCGACCCATTGCCGGCCCTTGTCCGGCTCGTCGACGTTGCCGCTCAACTCGCCCGTCATCCGCTGGGCCTCGCGGAAGTACCACCGCCTGTCCTCTTCGGTCAGCGGCTTCTCGGCCAGCAGCCGGCCCGGCGCCAGCGCCATCAGTGCGTACACCCGGCGCTTGCGTCCGAGTTCGCGGTTGGCCGTCGCCTGCTCGTCCCGGAGCAGCCGGTTCTCCGCCTTCTCGGTACGCCGGAGCCAGCGGCGCGCCAGTTCCGGCCGGGCCGCCTCGGCCGGCGGCAGCCAGTCGAGCGCGCCTTCTTGCTCCATCTCGTCGTAGAGCCGCCGCGCGGTCTGCTCGAACCGGTCCGCGACCGCGAGCCCGGCGGCTTCGGCCCGGCGCCGTTCGGCCGCGAGCCGCAGCTCGCGGCGCCGGGGATGGGTCCGGGTTTCGAGCAGTGCCTTGAACACCCGGCGGCCGTGCTCGCACGCGGCCGGCCGCGACTCCCGGTCAATCTGCCCGGCCGCCTTCAGCGCGGCGTACAGCGCTTCCTCGAACTCTGCCCGAAAATGGTGCCGGGCAATCCGGCGCTGGTTCTTCATCACCTGCAGCGCCTGCGCCAGCCCCGGCTCAACGCGGGACGGCGGTTCGGGCGCTTTCCCTGTCGCCTTGGCGGCGGTCGCCCTCGGCCGCGGCGGCTCGACCGGCGGACCGGCGATGTCGCGCAGCCCCTCGAACCCGGCGCCGCACGCCTTAAGGAACCGCGCGACCGTGAAAAGCCCGACGCTGCCCTGCTTGCCCTGCTCGACCCGGCTCAGGAAACTCGGCCCGCCCTGCGCCGAAAGCCCCATCGCCTGCGCGACCCGGGCAAGCGTCAGGCCCCGGCGCCGGCGCAGCTCGCGCAGCCTCGCGCCCAGTCTCGCGGCAAACTGCCTTTCGGCCTCAGTTTCTCTGGTCGGCATATCGCCTGCATTGATTGTACTGATAAGGACAATCCCGGCAACTCGGCCCGGCTCGCCATCTGGCGGTGTTTCGAGGCATTAGCCGGCAAGTCGGGGTCTGTGACGCCACACCCGGGGAGCTGCCTGCCGGCTTGTCTTTCGGTTTGGCTTCGGTCTTCTCTGACTATCCGGCTCTCAGGCTCGCTGTCTGCCTGGCTGTCTCTTGGGTTCTCGCGCTGGTTCTCAGTTTGGCACTCATCTTCGGTGTCAACCTGGTTGTCGGCGAGATTGTCGTTCTGGCTGTTGCCCTGGCATTGGCGTTGGCTGTCGCTGCGTTTGCGCGGTCGGATTCTGGATTGGCTGTCAGCCTGCCTGTGCCCCTGCCATTGAGTCTACGTTCATCAACTGATGCGCGCAGCGGGAGCGGCCTTCTCGTCCAAGACAGCAGGGCGGCCCGCCGGCCGCCCTTAGTGTGTTCGGCTGCAACTACTCGACGACGACCTTGCGCGGCGGCGCTTGCGTCTGCGCGGGCGTGACGAAGTAGACGCCCGGCGCGACAGCCCGCACATCGTTTGTGCCGGGATGCAGGGCAGCCACTTTCCGGCCGGACGCGTCGAGCATCCAGCCCGCGCACGAGCACACCAGCGGCTGACGCCTGCCAATCAGCGTAGCGGACAACCGGTCCTGAATCACCTGCCGCTGTTCGGCGACACCGGCCAGCAGGCACACCGGGAACCCGCCCGGGTCCAGCACGTCGCCGGACGGGGTCACCCGCGCGGCGTAGATGTCGTCATCGCCCCGGTGGAACCGGTCGTCGTGCCACGCGACCAGGTAGTTGGCGCCGTCGAATGACACCCTCGGCGCGCGGCACGTCCCGGCGCCATAGCCGATGCGCAACCGCGCGGTGTCCAGGACGGTCCCGTCCGTCGCCACGCGCGCGCCGCGGATTTCGAACGGGTACGGGTCGGTGCCTTCCCACACGACAAGGAAGTTGGAACCGTCGAATGCAACGTCCTGGTTGTACTGGACGTGCGGTTCCTGAATCAGGACAAAGGGTGCGACGACGGCGCCGGCCGGCGAAACGAAGGCGGCGTGGATATCATCGGTATTGGCGTTCGACATCGCCACCAGGAAGTTATCGCCGTCGAAGGCGATTGAAGGTGACCACGCGCCGCTCGAATCGGGCGCGACCGGGATGCCCGAACTATCGAGCACCGTGCCGTCCGGCGCGATGCGCGCGCCCCAGACCTCCCACGTTCCGCCCGGCAGGTCCAGCCACGTGACCAGCGATACGCCGGCCCCGGCGGCAACCGCATTCCTGGCCCAGTCGCAGCGCCGGCTCGAGACAAGGAACCCCTCCGGGTCGAGCACGGCACCGCCCGGCGTGACGCGAGCGGCATAGGTCTTGAACTGGGTGGAATCGTCCCGGTCGTCGTTCCAGACGACCAGGAAGTTGGTCCCGTCGAAGGTCACCGCCGGATGGGCCGAGTACGACCGGTTGGAGTCAGAGACGACAATCGGCACGGAGTCCATCACGACGCCAGACGGGGTCACCCGCGCGGCCCGGACGCCCTCAGGCGCGGTGCCCTCGTGCCACACCACCAGGAACACGCCGGCGCCGAAGCTGACAGCGGGCATGATGCCGGACGGCCCGCCGGCAACCGGCAGCCCGTCCGGGTCCAGCACTTCGCCGGCCGCCGACACGCGCGCGGCGTAGATCTCCCACCGACTCTCACTGCGGCGGTCGCTCCACACCACGAGATGGACACCATCTCCCCATGCCACGTCCGGGTTGTTCTGCTGGGTAAAGTCGGCCCCTGCGGCAGGTCCGACCAAAACGGCGAGCAAAACCGCTGCCGCCGGCAGCCGCGCCATCTTGTCCTGCATCCGCTAGCGCTCGACCACGACCTTGCGCGGCGGCGCTTGAGCCTGCGCCGGCGTGACGAAGTATACGCCCGGGACAACAGCCCGCACATCGTTCGTGCCGGCATGCAGGGCCATCACCTTCCGGCCGGACGGATCCAGTAGCCAGCTCGTGCCTGAACCGTCACTTACGAACAGGGTTCCCTGGATGACGGACGCTCCCAGTCGCTCTGAGCCCCTCGGGCTGCCCGGCTCAGCGACGCCAGTGAGCTCGTACTCCACGGTCAGGTAGGTCTTCAGGCTGTCGCTGCGCCAGCCGCGCGCCATCGCGTCCGCCGAGTCGGTCCCCGGGTAAGACCAGCCGAGACCGAGCCAGTCGGTGGTCGTCAGCCGTTCTTCAATCGCCCGCAGGGCCGGCTCGGCCAGTTCCACCGCCGCCCAGCCGAGGACGGTCGAGTCCACGGTTGCGACCAGCGTGCCTGAGCCGATGGAGTCGTAGATCTCCTCTGCCTGCGGCTCGCTGTCCGGAAATGGCTGTACCGAAAGCAGCCTTATCTCGGCCCGCGTCGCGAGCGTATCCCAGTACACGAAGTAGTGGACCGTCGCGCCGGTGACACTCACGCCGTCCGGTATCGGTGCGAGGTCATAGCGGGCAAACCCGCGCTCATTACATGGGGTGGTCATCCAGAAGAAGTTGCCCCAGGTGATCGGGTTCTGCCACCAGAAGCCCCAGTAGGGCCAGGAGGGAATGTAGTACGTCCCGCCGGTCCAGGTCGTGTCCTGCGGATAGACGTCTATCTCGGTCGCGCCCGCGCTGCCGGCGACAACCGCCAGTGTACACAGAAGGATGATTGCTCGCATTGCAGCTCCTTCGCCGCTCAGTTCAAAGTCAGTTGCAGACTACTCCTTCACCAGCTTGGCGCTCGAGCGGCCGCTGTCCGTGCGGACGGTCACGAGGTACACGCCCGGCGCGAACGCGCCCAGGTCAATCTCCCCTGCCGCGCCGGCCGCCACGCATCGGCCGGACGCGTCGGTGACCGCGTACGCCGCAACACGCCGGCCGCCGGTCTCAACTCTCACCCGGCCGCTTGCCGGGTTCGGGCTCAAGCTGAGCCACGGCCGCACCGGCCCGGGCAGTTCTTCCTCGATCCCGGTGCCGTAGCGCACCTTGGCGCGAATCAGGTGGTCGGCCGCGTCCATACCCATCGGCGTGACCCAGCCCAGGTCCGGAAAAAACCACCACTGCCGCGCCGGGTAGTCGAAGTTCTCGTCGGTGCCGAACAAGAGGTCCCAGAAGTTCTTCTGCCAGAAGCACAGGTAGAAGTCGCCGGAATCCACCCGCACCGGCGCGGTCAGGTCGTAGTCGCGGAACCCGACGTTGTGGCCGTGCGGGATGTCGAGCCGCTGCTCTTCGTACAGCACCGTGCCCGGCTTGCCCGCCGGTCCGTTGTCGTCGAATACCCGCAGGTACACCTGCTGCCCGTCGTCGTACCCGACCTCGGCCCGCGCGCCCAGCACCTCGCACGGGTACTCGGCCGGCGTGAACTTCACCGCCGCGCCGAACGAGTCGCGGTCCGAACACCACCAGTTGGCGTGCGTGCCGCTATCGTAGTAGATGACGGTGTCCTCGTCACAGGGCACCGGACCGGCCGCAAGCAGCATACCGACCAGCATAACCGCCTGGACCATTCAATCCTCCTTGTTTAGTCGCTGCCCCAAGAGCGGCCGCGGCGCCGGCCGGCAGTTCACCGACCCGCGCCGCGGCGATTTCATCGTTTACCTGACCAGGTGCACGCGGCGCGCCTGGCACCAGTCGCCGGCCTGCAGCCGGCAGTAGTACACGCCGTCCGCGACCGCGCCGCCCCGGTCGTCACTGCCGTCCCAGACCGCGGTGTAGCGGCCCGGCGCGGCGGTGGCGTCGACCAGCCGGCGGACCAGCCGGCCCTGGGCGTCGTAGACCAGCACCCGGCAGCGGCCCGCGGCGGCCACCGCGTAGCTGATGGCCGCGCGGCGGCTGAACGGGTTGGGCCGGACGTCATCGAGGCTGAAGCTGGCCGGTGCGCCCGGCTCGGCCACGCCGACCAGCGACCGGACCGTCACCGAGTCGTAGGCGGCGTCGTTGCCCGGCGCGGTGTCGCCGGTCAGTTCGGTAGAGCAGCTGACGCTGAATGTGCCAAGCAGGGTGGCGGTCCACGACGGGAACTCGACGTAGGCATAGGTCCCGGCCGCGTGCGCCGTGACGCTCGCCGTGTCGTCGTAACCGTCGTTGACCTTCATCCGTACCACGTAGCTCACAGCCTGACTGCCATAGTTGTACACCGAGCAGGCCGGCACGATGGTCGAGCCCGAATCCACCAGCCCGGCCGGGGCGATGAGCTTCGTGCAGCCGACGTCGCCGGGCTGCGGCGGCGGCGGCGTCAGCGCCACCGCCAGCGAGCAGTTGATGCGGCCCGCGCCGTAGGTGTTGTCCTTGCCCGTCGTCCCCAGGTCCTTGACGCAGTGCAGCTCGAGTATCGAGTCAATCAGCCACGGCTCGAGGTCCGGGTTCTTCGACAGCATCAGCGCCACGCAGCCCGCCGCGCCCGGCGTCGCCATCGAGGTGCCGGACATCGTCGTGTAGTTCCGGTCGCCGCTGTTGTACGTCGAGTAGATGTTCACGCCCGGCATGCACAGGTCCGGGTCCATCAGCCCGGGCGGGTTCTCGTAGTCGTTCCAGGGCGCGACGCCGCCCCAGATGGTGCTCGGGCCGCGCGACGAGAAGCTGGCGATGACGTCCGAGTTGTCGGTCGCGCCGATGGTGATGACCGCGGTCTTGGCGGTGTCGCCCGGGTGGTTCGGGTGGTTGACCGGGTTGCGCCAAGGCGGCGGGCAGTTGCTCGGCGTCCTGATGCCGCTCGATCCCTCGTTGCCGGCGGCCACCAGGTGCGGCAGGCCGGCGACGTTGATCGCCTCTTCGGCCCGGCGCCAGACCGCGTAGCGCGGCGACCAGCTGGTGATGAGTCCCAACGACATGGTAATGATGTCCGCGCCGTTCAGCGTGTCACGCGGCGGCCGCACGCAGAACTGCATGCCCGCCAGCGTGTTGTTCTCCATGCTCGTGTCCGGGTAGGGCGAGTGCAGGTACACATCCACCGCGCAGGCCATGATTTTGGCCGACGGCGCCACGCCCATCGTGTCGTGGGTGCCGTTGCCGTAGTTGCCGTCCGCGGTCGCGATGCCCGCGCAGTGCGTCCCGTGGCCGTAGTAGTCCAAAGGCGTCAGCGTGTCGTAGCTCGACGGGCCGGTATGGCCCGATGAGTATTGGCTCGAGGCGAAGTTGAACCCGGGATTCGGGTAGACACTCGATGTCCAGACGTGGTTCTTGATGTCGTCGTGGGTGTAGCGCACGCCGGTGTCCACCACGCCGATGACGATGCCCTGGCCGGTCGCGCCCTGGGCCCAGGCCCCGCGCACGTTGGTCACCACCAGGTTGGGCTGGACGCTCTCGACACCTTCGACAATCTCGCGGACGTCAATCGGGGTGACATCCACCGGGGTCCGGTCGCAGTACACCAGGTCCACGTCCGGCCGGCCGTCTACGGCAAGGATGACCTCCTTGGTTGCCCAGAAACCGACCGCGTTCACCAGCCACAGCGGGTGGATGTCGGTCACCCGGCCTGCCGCCTGTTCCCGCTCGAGCCAGTCAATGAGCGGCCGCTGGCGCGGCTCGGAGAAATCCATCAGTATCCGGCCCACGCGCGCGCGCCGGACATCTTTGGGCATGCCTGCGACCAGCGCGGCGAGCTGGCCCGCGTCGAACTGGTCCTTGAGCACCACCTGGACCGGCAGCAGTTCGTTGCCATCCAGGTTGTCAATCCGGGCCCGAAGGTCCGGGTCCATCAGCGCCGAGGCACTGCCGACCGCGAGGCCGAGCAGCAGCACGGCCACGAACGACGATCTGAGACTCACGCATCCTCCTTTGGGATTGCTTTTGCGGACGCCTTAGTACGACCGGCTGCTACCAGTTTAGAACTGGCATCGGCCAAGTCAAACCGGACCGGCGCGGCTACGGCAGCCGGACGACCGGCTGAGTCACCGCGAAGCCGCCCGACGCAAGCGTCAGCAGATACACCCCGGCCGGTACGTCGCCCAGGTCGAGGACCGCCCGCCTGCCGGCTACCGGCCGGCTGAAGACCACCCGGCCGGTGACTTCGGCGACCGAGACCGTCGCGGCGCCGGCGGGTGTGAACTCGACGGTCGCCAGCCGGCCGCACGGGTTGGGCCGGACCGCCAGGCGCGGCACACCCGGATACCGCCCCGGCTCCTCGACCCCGCCCGAGCTGGTCTGCACCATCACCATGATGTCATCGGCCAGTGTGAAAGTCGGGTTGGTGTCGCCCTCCATGCTGTGGGTCATCGCGACCGCGCCGACGCCCTTGGCCAGCCACAGGTAGCGCCGCGATATCGACGTGTCGACCGCGACCGGCGACCCGCCGATGTAGGTCGTCGTCACCGAGAACCCGAACCAGTCCTGTCTCAGGCAGGGGTAGCTGCCGGCCGGCGTGACCGCCGTGCCCCAGGCGTCAATCGCGCACCGGCGCGTGCTGACCACGACGTCGACCGTGTCGGCACCCAGCGTATCGTGGACCGTGTAGTCGGTCTGCCAGGCGGTGCCGAGCGTGGCCGGCAGGTCGACGTGGACCACCCACGGTACCTCGGCCCAGACCTTGCCGCCACTGCCGAACTGGGCGGCGTAGCCGTACTCGAGCATCGCGTCCGCGTCGACCTTGTCGTAGACGTAAAGCGTGTACGGCCCCCTTGGCTCGCACGTGGCCAGGTTCGCGTCCGGGAACCGGCTGGCGAACGGCGTCGTCGCCTTGTCGACGATGGTCGTCGTGAGCACGTAGCCGACGTAGGTTGAAGTGTCGAATGTCCAGGTCTGCGGGCCGCCCTCCGTCCCGTTGTCCACCGTCGCTTCGCTCGCAACGTACTTGAACCGGCAGGAGTCCCCGACCGTCATAGGGACGTCGCCGGCTTCGATGGTTATCTGCGCGCTGACCGCGGCGACAAGCAGGCAGCACAGCGACAATACCAGGCTTCTCTGCGGCATCGGACCTCCTTATGCCGGGAAGTTACCGTTCGGCGGCAGGCTGTCAAGCCGCGCGCTACTGCCCGGCCGCGAGCAACCGGGCCGTCCGGCTGTCGAAGTCACAGGTCAGGGGCAGCCCGTTGGCGCGCTGAAACCGGCCGAGGGCCAGCCGCGTGCCGGTCCCGACCTCGCCGTCCGGTTCGCGGTCGTACCACCCCAGCGCTTTGAGCTTGCGCTGGATGCGCCGCACCTCGCCCGCGGTCCGGTAATCCTGGACCGACGAGATGTCGTCGCGGGACAGCTCGGCGCCGACGACGTACACCGGCACGCCCGCGCCGACCCGCGGGTGCGCGAGCAGTTCGTCCATATCGGCGTTACGCAGGGCAATGCAGCCGTTGGTCCAGTTGCGCTCGATGCCGCCGCCGTGGATCTGGATCTCGCTGCCGATGCCCGGCACGTCGCCGGCCGCTCGCGGCAGCAGCCCTGCTGACTTGGCAAGGGAGTGGCGCACGCGGTCTATGTCGTTCGGGTAGTCGATGTCCAGCGCCTTGTAGAACGTCGCCGGCGACTGGACGCCGATGACCCGGTAGCAGCCCTCGGGCGTGGTGGCGTTGTCGCGGTGCAGCTTGCGCTTCTTCGGGTCGCGGCCCAGCGCCACCGGGTAGCGCTTCTTCATCCGGCCGCCGTCGCGCACCTCGAGGAAGTAGTGAACCTTGTCTATGAGGATGCTCGAGCCGGCAACCCGGCCGAGCACCGTATCCGGCACGACGACCGAGTCCGCGTTCGTCCACGCGCTGGCGCCCCCGGCCAGCGCCAGCCGCGCCTTGTAGTAATAGGTGGCATTGTGCGCGAGCATCGAGTCTTCCATGCCGGCCGCGCTGTCTTCGGACGGGAAGACCAGCACCGTCACCGGCAGGCCCAAGGTATCCGGTTCGCCGTCGCCCAGGGGCGTCGTGCTCCGGTACAGCCGGACGCTCTCGACTTCGAGCCGGCCCGCGCCGGCAATCGAGACCTTCACGCGCGCCGGCCCGGCCAGGCCGACGCTGAGCTCGGCCGGCTGGGCCGCGCAATGCGACGACAGCACTCCTACGAGCATTGCCACCGCGCCCAGGACCCGCGTCATCGCCGCCGCTCCCTGCGGTTCCGGCCGGCGCGGGCGGGTGCGGGTTTGGGCTGGCCGAAGTCCGGCTTGCGCTCCCGGAACCACCGCTCCCACTCCGCCACGTCCACCGGTTCCTCGCTGGTTTTGCCCGGCGCGCGCGCCGCCTGCTCCGGTCCGGCCGCGACCAACCCGGCAAACTCGTCCGAGCGCATCGTCTTCGCCCCGAAGTCCCGCACGTGCCTGACGATGGCGTTATCCGACGTGACGACGGTGATCGAGCGCGGGTTGGGCTCGCGGCCAACCCGCGCCTTGATTTCGTCGTCCGCGGTCCGGCCCGACCGGCAGAACACCACCCGCACGCCGGCGCCCGCGTCCGGCGCGTAGCCCGGGTCCGCGCCGTCGAACACGACCGTTACGCTTACCCGGCGCACCGCCCGGAAGTCGGCGAGCCGCCGGACCAGGAGCGCCCGCGCCTGCTCCGAGTTGCGGTCCAGCAGCTCGGCCAGGTCGGGCATCTGGTAGAGCAGGTTGTAGCCGTCGACGAGGAAACCGGGTCGCATGCCATTGAGCTAACCACAGGACGGCCGGTTTGTCAATCGGCTTTACATCCGCGCCCGGCGGCGTATTCTCAAGACTGCGACCGACAACTACCCAGGAGGTATGATGTACCGCGTCACCGTCATGGTACTGCTGGCGTGCGCGCTGGCGCTCGCCGGCATCCCCGAAGCCAAAATCCTGCCCTGCGCCCGGCCCGCCAACGCCGACGTGGCGCGCGTGCGCCCGGGCCCGGCCCGGCCGCAGGACGACTGGGTCTACTCCCTCGAATGGAAGTTCAGCACCAACAACATCCTCTGCGTCGGCCTGACGCCGGTGCAGGACACGCTCATCTGGGTGTCCTCGGCCGGCCACACCACCAACACCGATCCGAACTGGATGTTCATCTTCGACGCCCGGACCCACGCGCTGCTCGACTCCTTCGAACAGCAGACCTCGACCGACTGGGGTTACCGGGATATGTGCTACGACCCGGCCGAGGACGTCGTCTACGCCGGCACCGACAACAACCAGCTCGACAAGCTCGATGCCACTGACCACACCGTCATCGCCAGCTACACCGTCTCCGGCTCCAACCCGCCCGGCGTGGTGCGGGCGCTGGCCTTTGACGGCGACTCGCTCTACTCCGCCAACTTCACCGACGTCGGTGTCGTCAAGTTCGCGACCGACGGCACCAACGCCCACGAGGTCGCGGGCGTGCCGCCCTACGCCGCCTACGGCATCGCCATCGCGCAGTCCTACGGCAAGGCCTACATGACATCGGCCGACGAAACCGGGATGGTGCTCCAGTACGACTACCCGGCCTGGACCATCAGCGACTCGATGTACGTTCCGGAACTGGGCGACGTCCACGGCGGCTGCGAGATGTGGCTGAACGACACCTTCCTGCTGGTGCTCGGCCAGAACGAACCGATGGACTCGGTCATCTGCCTGCGCGTCGTCCCGCCGGCCAAGGACGTCGGCACCCAGGCCATCATCGAGCCGAACGGCATCATCAGCCCGAACCCGGTCACGCCGCTCGCCCGGGTCAGGAACTACGGCACCCAGGCCCAGGGCCCGTTCGACGTCAAGCTGACCATCACGCCCGGCGGCTACTCGAGCACCAAGAGCGTCTCATCGCTGGCGCCGAATGACACCGTGCGCGTGTCCTTCGACCAGTGGACGCCGGCCGGCGCGGGCATCTTCCAGGTCAAGTGCACGACCATGCTCGCGGGCGACGAAATCCCGGACAACGACGCCAAGCAGGCAGCCGCGCTCATCGTCAACTTCAGCCAGGACTTCGAAGCCACCAACGGCGGGTTCACGAGCACCGGCCGGCCCGACCCGAACTGGCAGTGGGGAATGCCCGAATCGCCCCGGCCGCCCGCTCATTCCGGCAACAATGCCTGGGGCGCGGCCCTGGCCGGCCAGTATCCCAATACCGCTGACTGGCGCCTGAACTCCGTCTCGTTCGTGGCGGTGCAGGACACGCCGGTGCTCGCCTTCTACCACTGGATCCTCACCGAGCGCCGCTACGATGGCGGCAACCTCAAGCTCTCGACCGACGGCGGGGCGAACTGGACCCTGCTCTACCCGTGGGAGCCGTACTCGCGGCGCTACGACACCATCATTGCCAGCACCAACGCCGGCATCCCTGACGAATGGGGCTACTCGGGTTCGGACGTGGGCGAGTGGGACCTCGCGCTGTTCCAGTTGCCGGTCGACTCCGGCACCGGTTTCCAGCTCCGTTGGCACTTCGGCACCGACATCTCCATTCTCAACTCTGGCTGGCTCATCGACGACGTCGCGGGCATCGGCTTCACCGGCGTGGCGAAGGACGTCGGGCCCGAAGCGATTGTCGAGCCGGCCGGCATCATCGCGCCCGGCACGCACACACCCAGGGCACGCGTCCGCAACTTCGGCACCCAGGCCCAGGGCCCGTTCGACGTCAAGCTGACCATCACGCCCGGCGGCTACTCAAGCATCAGGACGGTCGGTTCGGTCGCGCCCTATGACACCGCTCTCGTGACCTTCGACGACTGGGCCCCGGCCGAGTCCGGGATGTTCACGGTCCGCTGCACGACGCTGCTCTCAGGCGACGAGGTCGAGAACAACAACACCCGGCTCGGCATGTGCGCCATCCCGAACTTCACCCTCGACTTCGAGGCCTCGAACGGCGAGTACTCGGCCGAGAACTCGCCCTCCCCGGGCTGGGACTGGGGCGTGCCCGAATCGCCCCGGCCGCCCGCGCACTCCGGCACCAACGCCTGGTCCGCGCCCCTGTCCGGTAACTACGTCAGCGACGCTGACTGGCGCCTGCACTCGGTGGCCTACACCGCGTACCAGGACACGCCGGTCGTCGTTTTCTGGCACTGGTATGACTTCGAACGCGGCTACGACGGCGGCAACGTCAAGTACTCGGCCGACGGCGGCAGCTCCTGGACCGTGCTTGCACCCTGGACCCTGATGTGCGCCGACTATGACGACGACGAGATGGACGACGGCAACATCGCCATCCCGTTCGAGCCCGGCTACACCGGCCGTGACACCACGTGGCGCCAGGCCTGGTTCCAAGTGCCGGTGGCCAACGGTTCGGAGTTCCTGCTGCGCTGGCACTTTGGCACCGACGGCTCGGTCACGTCCTATTACGGCTGGATAGTTGACGACGTGTCCGGCCTCGGTTGCGGGGCCGCGGCCGGCATCGCCGCGCCCGAGCCACGGTTTGTCAACCGCCTGGCCGTAACGCCCAACCCCTGCCCGGGCCGCGCGCAGGTCAACTACTCGCTGGCCCGGCCGGGTACGGCGACGCTCCGGCTCTACGACATCAGCGGCCAGCTCGTCCGGACGGTCACCTTTGGCCCGGTGCCTGCCGGAAACTACGTGCTGAACCTTGAGGCCCGGGACCTGGCCCGGGGCATCTACCTCGTCCGCTTCGATTCGCCGGGCTTCTCGGCGACCCGCAAGCTGGTCATCGAGTAACCGACTGCCAATCAACGCGCAGGGGCGGCGCAAGCCGCCCCTGCCGTCTTCCAGAGGATTCTATCCGATGGCCGCGGTAAGGGCTGCCGCGATGAGTGGAATCTCGTCCCGGCGGATGGTGCGGAAATCGAGCAGGTACTCGCCGCGCTCGACCCGTCCGAACACTGCCGGCCGGCTCATCCGCATCCGGCGCGCCAGTTCGTCGACGTGCATCGATTGGGACTTCACCGCCAGCGCCACCGACGGCAGGCTTTCGGTCGCCAGCGACCCGCCGCCGATCTCCGACAGCGTGTCTTTGACCCTGACTGCGGCCTTGCCCTGGAGCGGTTCGGCGACCCGGCGCTTCAGGCTGCTCGCCTCGGCTTTCATCTGCTTCACGGTCTTGAGGAGTATCTTCATCAGGGCGTGCTCTTCCAGCACCCGCGGCTCATCGAGGAACATCTCAAGCGTCCGTTCGAGCACCGCGAACGAGAGTTTGTCCAGGCGCAGGGCCCGGGTCAGCGGGTGCTTCCTCATCTGCTGGATGAGTTCTTTCCTGCCGACGATGATGCCCGACTGGCACGCGCCGATGAGCTTGTCGCCCGAGAAGCAGGCGACCGCGGCGCCGGTGGCGATTGACTCCTGCACCAGGGGCTCGCGCGGCAGGTTGAACTTGGCCAGGTCGATGAGCGCGCCCGAACCCAGGTCGTCGATGACCGGTATCTTGAACTCCCGGCCCAGGGCAACCAGTTCCTCCAGGCTCACCTCCTTGGTGAACCCTGATATCCGGTAGTTCGACGTGTGCACCCGCAGCAGCGCGCCGGTTTCGGGCGTTATCGCGTTGCGATAGTCGCGCAGGTGGGTCCGGTTGGTCGTGCCGACCTCGACCATCTTGCACCCGGACTGCTTCATCACGTCGGGAATGCGGAATGCGCCGCCGATTTCGATGAGCTGGCCACGGGAAACAATCACTTCCTTGCCGGCCGCCATGGTCGAAAGAATCAAGAGCGTCGCGGCGCAGTTGTTGTTGACCACGTGCGCCGCCTCGGCGCCGGTCAGCTCGCACAACAGCGACTCGACATGCCGGTAGCGCGAGCCGCGCCGGCCGGTTTCGAGGTCGATCTCAAGCGACGAGAAATGCTCGCTGGCCTCCACCAGGCCCTGCTGGGCCACCTTGGACAATGGCGCACGGCCCAGGCCGGTGTGCAGCGCCACTCCCAGTCCGTTGATGGCCCGGCCCAGCGTCGGCCGGACCTCGAGTTCGAGCTTCCGGCGCAGCGCCGCCCGGTCGAACTCGACATCCTCGCCTTTGCGGATGCGCGCGCGCGTCTCTTCGAGGTACTGGCGCACCGCCCGCGTCGCCATCCGCCGGTGCACCCGCGCCAGCACATCGGCCAGCTCCGGGTCGGTCAGCACCTTCTCGACCTGGGGCAGCCCGCGCAGCCGGGGCGCAATGTCCGCGGCCCGGGGTCCGGTTTTCTGCGTCTTGGCGTCTTTGCGGTTCATACTCCCCTCACTTCACCAGCGTTTCCCGGACGAACGCCGCCCGTCGGACGTCGCGCTCGGCCGTGGCCAGCCGCTCGCCCAAGAGCGCCTGCAGGTTCTCGGGTCGGACCAGGATCAAGAGCCGGCTCACGTCGGCCAGCTTCAACTCATTGATGATGCCCAGGCTGACCCCGAGCCGCACGGTCGCCAGCAGGTTCGTCGCCTCCTCGGACGTCAGGATGCGCGCGCTGCGCAGCATCGCCAGCGACCGGAACACCTTGTCCTCGACTTCGTTGCGCAGGTTCTCGACCAGGTACTCGCGCGCCTTGCGCTCGTAGTCGATGACCTGGCGGCAGCTGTCGCTGACCGTTTCGATGATCTCGGATTCGGACACGCCCAGCGACCGCTGGTTCGATATCTGGAAGAAGTAGCCCTTGGTGTCCGACCCCTCGCCGTAGAGCCCGCGCACCAAGAGCCCGACGTGCACCGCGCCCCGCAGCACCTTCTCGATCTCCCGCGTCAGCACCAGGCCGGGCAGGTGCACCAGCACCGACGCGCGCAGCCCGGTGCCGAGGTTCGACGGGCAGGCGGTCAGGAACCCGTACTTGTCCGAGTAGGCGTACCCCAGCTGGCCGTCGAGCAGCTCGTCGAGCCGGCCGGCGAGTTCGAGCGCCCGGCCGAAGTCAAAGCCCGACACCAGCGCCTGGAACCGCAGGTGGTCCTCCTCGTTGACCATCAGGCTCAGCCCCTCGTCCGCGGCGACGCCGAACCCGCGCCGCGTCCGGCCCGCGGCGAAGTCGGGTGAGACGAGGTGCCGCTCCTGCAGGAACCGGCACCGTTCCTCGGTGAGTTGCTCCTCGTCGAGAAACGCCTCCGGGTCCAGGAAGCCCGAGTCGCGCACCGCCAGCCGCACCGTCTCGACGACCCGCGCCTGGTCCTGGGACTTGGCGAGCGTGGTGAACGGCGCGTCGGCGATGTTGCGCGCCAGCCGCACCCGGCTCGAAACCACCACGTCCGGCTCCGGACCGGACGCGGCCAGCCACTTGCCGACCGGCTCAGCTGCCGGCATTGGCCTCCAGCCGGCGCAACTGGTCGCGCACCGCCGCCGCCTTCTCGTAGTCTTCGTCCTTGACCGCCCGGGCCAGTTCCGCCGCCAGCCGTTGCCGGTTGACCGTTTCCTGGGCCTGCTTGCGGCCGGCGGTCACCGACCTGCCGACGTGCTGGACCGCGCCGTGCAGCCGGCGCACCACCGGTTCGAGCTTCTCCTGGAAACTCGTGTAACAACCCGCGCAGCCCAGCCGGCCCAGCCGCTTGAAGTCGGCGTAGCTCATCCCGCAGCCCGGGCAGACGAGCCGGCGGTCCGACTCCTTGACGTCCTGCTTCATCTCGGCGAGCACCTCGGCGGCGTGGACCTTGACCTTCTCGGCCTCGGCAAAGCCGCGCTGTCGGGCACAGTCGGCGCAGACCTCGATTTCCGACTGCTTGCCGTCCTTGTCGACCTGGCGGACCTTGAGCTGGGCGTCGGCCTGGCCGCAGATGCTACACTTCTTCACCGAGCCTCCCGTCCACCAGCCGCAGCCGCCGGTGCGCGCGTTCGGCGACCAGCTGGTTGTGCGTCACCACCAGGGTCGAGAGCTGGCGGTCGCGGTTGAGGTGCTCGAGCAGGTCGACCAGGCTGTGCGCCGAGGCGGAATCCAGGTTGCCGGTCGGCTCGTCCGCCAGCATCACCGCCGGCTCGTTGACCAGCGCCCGGGCGACCGCCACCTTGGCCTTCTCGCCGCCCGACAGCTGCGCCGGCAGGTGGCTCATCCGGCTGGTGAAGTTGATCTCCTCCAGCGCCTGCTCGGCCCGCGCGAACGCCGCCGGCTGCGCCAGCCCGGCGATCAACATCGGCAGCGCGACGTTCTCGAGCACGGTGAACTCGGCGAGCAGGTGGTGAAACTGAAACACAAAACCGACTTTCCGGTTGCGCAGTGCCGGCAACCGGGAACGAGGATAGTCGAAGATGCTCTCGGAATCAAGCAGCACCCGGCCCGCGGTCGGCCGGTCCAGGCCGCCCAGGATGTGCAGCAGCGTCGACTTGCCCGAACCCGACGGCCCGACGATGGCCACGAACTCGCCGCGCCGCACCTCGAGGCTGACGTTCGTGAGCACTTCGAGCCGTTCCGCCCCGGTCTCGAACACCCGCGAGACGCGAATGGCCTGGAGGACAGGCGCCGGGTCCGGGACCCTGGGTCCGGGGTCCGCAGGTCCGGCCCCTGGCCCCTCTGCCCTACTCATACCTTATCGCCTCTACCGGGTCGAGCCGGGACGCGCGGTAGGCCGGGTACACCGTCGCCGCCAGCGTCACCACGAACGCCGCGATGCAGACCAGCACGAAGTCCGGCCACTGCATCTGCACCGGCAGGTTCTTGATGAAGTACACGTCGCCGGGCAGGGTCACGAACCGGTACTTGTTGAGGAGCCACGACACGATGAACCCGAACAGCGCGCCCGCGACCGTGCCCACGCCGCCGATCAAGAGCCCCGAGTAGACGAATATCCGCGTCACCGCCTGCTCGCCCGCGCCGATCGCCTTGAGAATGCCGATTTCCCGGGTCTTACGCCAGACCAGCATCGTCAGCATCCCGACGATGTTGAACGCCGCCACCAGCACGATCAGCACCAGCACGATGAACGTTACGACCTTCTCGAGCCGGAGCGCGGTAAACAGGTTGCGGTTCTGGGCGATCCAGTCGACCGCCCGGAACGGGTAGCCCAGCCGCATCGTCAGCAACCTCGCCAGCCGGCCCGCGCCGTCCACGTCCTTCACCCGCAGCTCGTAGCCGGTTATCATCCCGCGCATCGCCAGGAACTCCTGCAGCTCGGCCAGCCCGACGTAGATGAAGCTCGAATTGTACTCGTACATCCCGGCGTCGAAGATCCCGTTGACCCGGAAGTGCCGGGTCTGGGGGATGAACCCGAGCGGCGTGCTCGTGCCGCCGAACGGCGAAACGATGTTCAGCCGGTCGCCGACCGACACGCCCAGAACCCGCGCCAACTCGACGCCGATGACCACTCCGCCCGAGTCGAACGCGAACGCGCCCTCGGTGACCGTGCCCGCCAGGTCGGTGATTTCCACCTCGTGCTCGGCGTCGACCCCGCGGATGACCACGCCCTCGACGCCGTTCTCGGACCGGACCAGCGTCTTGGCGTAGATGAACGGCGCGGCGCTGACCACGCCCGGGAACCGGCGCAGCAACTCGAGCGTCGTGTCGGCCGGGCCGGAAAAGGGCAGCGCCTCGTAGGAGTACTTGGTGACGACGACGTGGGGCGTCGAGCCGAGAATGCGCTCGCGCAGCTCCTGGTGGAACCCGTTGATGACCGACAGCACGATGAGGATGGCGGCGACGCCGACGAAGATGCCGCCGATGGCGATGGCGGTGATACCCGAGAAGCGCCGGCCCTGCCGGCTGCGCAGGTAGCGCGCGGCGACGAACAGCTCAAAACGCATGAAGAAAGAGTGGTCGAGGGTTCAAGGGGTCAAGGGTTCAAGTGCCCGGACCAGTCCCTTCACTGGGTCCCTCTGTCCCTTTATCCCTTTGTCCCTTCTCAGAGGGCCTGAGCTGCGGAAACAGTATCACATCCCTGATTGAGTCGTTGCCTGAGAACAGCATCACCAGCCGGTCGATGCCCAGGCCCAGCCCGCCGGTCGGCGGCATGCCGTACTCGAGCGCAGCGCAGTAGTCCTCGTCCAGCGTCGCGAACTCCTCGTTGTGGGCGATCTGGTCCTCGAACCGCCGGCGCTGCTCCAGCGGGTCGTTGAGCTCGGAAAAGGCGTTGCCCAGCTCCATCCCGCACACCACCGGCTCGAACCGCTCGACCAGTTGCGGGTTCGTTCGGTGCGCCTTGGCCAGCGGGCAGGTGATCTTCGGGTGGTCCATCACGAACGTCGGCTGCACTAGGTGGTCCTGGATGAGTTCGGAGAACAGCTTATCCAGCAGTTTCGCCCGCGACGTATCCTCTTTGACCTGCACCCCGAACCGCGCCGCAACCTTGCGCAGCAGCGCGTCCGACAGCGCCAGCGGGTCGGCCTCGATTTTCGCGCTCAAGCTCTCGACGAACTTCAGCCGCTGCCACGGCTGCCCGAAGTCGAGTTCGTGGCCGCCGAAAGTGACCCGGGTCCCGCCGGCCAGTTCCTGCGCCAGGAACCGGAACAGGTCCTCGACCATCTGCATCACGTCCGAGTAGTCGGCGTAGGCCTGGTAGCATTCCATCTGGGTGAACTCGGGCGAATGGGTCCGGTCCAGGCCCTCGTTGCGGAAGTCCTTGCCGATTTCATACACCCGCTCGAGCCCGCCGACGATGAGCCGCTTGAGGTATAGCTCGTTGGAGATGCGCAGGAACATCTTCTGGTCGAGCACGTTGTAATGGGTCTCAAACGGCTGGGCTGCGGCCCCGCCGTACAGCGGCTGCAGTATGGGCGTCTCGACTTCGAGAAACCCGCGCCCGTCGAGGAACTGCCGCACCAGGCTGACGAGCCGGGTGCGCCGCCGGAACGCCGCCTGCGACTCCGGGTTGGCGATCAGGTCCACGTAGCGCTGCCGGTAGCGGATTTCGACGTCCTTGAGCCCGTGGAACTTCTCGGGCATCGGCCGCAGCGACTTGGCCAGCAGCACGATCTCCTTCACGTGGACCGATATCTCGCCGGTCCGGGTCTTGAACACCTCGCCCCGGGCGCCGACCATGTCGCCGATGTCCAACAGTCCCAGCCGGCCGAACGCCTCGTCGCCGAGCGTGTCCTTGCGCAGGTAGAGCTGGATGCGGCCGCTTGCATCCTGGACGTGGCCGAACTGGGTCTTGCCGTGCTCGCGCCGCGACAGGAGCCGGCCGGCGATGCTGACCTCGGTCTTGTCCGCCTCGAACCGCTCGCACCCGGCGACGATTTCGGCCGCCGAGTGGGTGCGGCGCCAGTTGTAGGCATAGGCGGGAATGCCCAACTCGGCGAGCTTCTCGAGCCGGCCGCGCCGGTACTGGTGCTCCGCGCTCTCGCTGCGCGGCTCGGTCGGCTGATTCTCACTCATGGCGGCAAACTATATTACTGACCCTCAGTAAGTCAAGCCGGATGCCGAAGCGGCGCCACGAAGGCACGAAGTACACGAAAACCAGCTCGAACGTGAATGAACAGCACGCCGATACAGCTTCCGCGCGAGCTGCTCAGGAATCCGACTCTTGCCGGTTCTCACGTCGTGGGTTTCGTGCTTTCGTGGCTTCGCCTCTGGTCTTTACTACGGGCAGCCTGTGCCTAGACTCTAGCTGATGGGCCGCATCCTCTGCCTCGACCCCGGCGCGCGCCACACCGGCGTGGCGGCGACCGACCCGACGCGCACCATCGCCCAGGCGCTGGAGACCATCGAACACAAGGATGACGGCGCGCTCGTCGACCGCGTCGCCCAACTGGTGCGGGACCTCGACGTGGAGATCGTCGTCGTCGGCCTGCCGCTGAGCGCGGACGGCAACCCGACCCGGCGGTCCGAACAGGTCACCCAGCTCGCCAACCGCCTGCGCAACCGGCTCAAGGTGCCGGTCGAGCTGCACGACGAACGCTACTCATCGAACCGCGCCGCCCTGATTCTCGCCGACTCCCAAGCCGACTGCTACCAGTTCCGGCCCGGCCCGACCGCCGCTCGCCGGCTCAAGCCGCTGTCCAAAGGCCGGTCCCGCAACCGCCGGCTGGCCGCGGACCGGCTCGCCGCGGTGCTGATTCTCGAAGACTACCTCTCGGAGAAGCACCCGCCGGCCCGCCGCTGCCCGACCGAGCCCAACCCCGACTAGATGAAGCGGCTGTTCCCGCTGGCGCTGCTCCTGGCGGCCTGCATCCCCGGCTCCGGGCCGAAGACCGAAGTGCTGATTCCGCCCGGCCTGAGCACCGCGGCCATCGCCGACACGCTCAAAGCCCGCGGACTGGTAGCCGACGCGCAGACGTTCCGCATGCTCGCGCGCCTGCTCGGCTACGACACCCGGCTGCGCTCCGGCCGGTTCGAACTGCCCCAGGGCTCGAACGAGCTCTACGTCCTCTGGCAGCTTTCCCGTCCCGGCACGTCCTGCGCCCGGGTCACCGTCCCCGAAGGATTCACGCTGCGCCAGGTCGCCGATGCGCTCGAAGAACACGACATCTGCTCCGCGGCCGACTTCACCGCCGCCTGCCGGGACCGGCGCCTGCTCGACAGCCTCGGCATCCCCGGCCCATCGGCTGAAGGCTACCTGTTCCCGGAGACCTACGAGTTCGAGATCGGCTCCGCGCCGAATGACGTCATCGGCCGGATGCACCACCAGTTCCTTGCCGTGTTTGCCAAACTCAAGCAGGCCCGCCGGCCGGCGCTCGACGACCGTTCGACCGTCATCCTCGCGTCCATCGTCGAGCGCGAGGCGGTAGTCACGTCCGAGGCTCCGCTCATCGCCGGCGTGTTCCGCAACCGGCTAAGAAAACGCATGCCCCTGCAATCCTGTGCCACGGTCGAATACATCCTGCCCAGCCACAAGGCGCAATTGACCGACGCAGACACCCGCATCGAGTCGCCCTACAACACCTACCTGCACTCCGGCCTGCCGCCCGGCCCGATATGCAACCCCGGCCGCAACGCCCTGGCCGCCGCGCTGGCGCCTGAGGCCACCGACTACCTGTTCTTCGTGGCCAAGGGCGACGGCTCGCACGTCTTCTCCCGCACCTGGTCCGAGCACCAGGCCGCCCGCCGCCGCATCGCCCGCACCCAATCCTAACCGCGGTCCGCACTAGGACTTATGTAGGGTTGAACCCTACATTACCCGTATTCCTTGTCGCATCGGCACGACAGGGGCCGGGACCATCGGTGCGCGAGTCTACTCGCGCACCGAATCCGGTACCGTTGAGCAGGTCGCTGCGGCACTCGCGTAGCCGGTTCTATCCCCGCATCCATCCTGACAGCCATCGCGGAATCCATCCCGGCTTCCTTACCGGCTTCCATCGCGGCACCCATCCGCAGTCGTTCGCCGGCACGTATCGGTTCAAGTAGCGGCTCTCGTTTCCTCGCTCCTGTCCCTGACTCCATCCCGAGTCGTTTCCCCGCTCCTATCGCCGGTCGTTAGCCAGCCTGTATCTTGGCTCGTGGTAAGGCAGGCCACGGAGGGGGCCGGGGAGGGGGATGCAGGCGATTCTGGGTTTCTGATTGTGGATTAAGGACTTAGGACGTTTTTCAGGTCGGCGGCCATGATACTGAATAGTATCACGGACCGCGAGCAGACCGCTACGGACGGACGAGTTTGGTGCGGGACAAACCTTTGTCCGACCTCACTTCGAGCCAGTAGGCTCCGGGCGGGAAAGAAGACAGGTCCACCGGCCACGATGCCTCGCCCGGCTCTGCCGGACCCTGCATCACCACCCTCCCCGCCGCGTCCCACACACTCCAGCCTGAACTCCGCCTTCCATCGGCCCTCACCATCACCCTCCCTCGCGCAACGCTCGGCCGGACCTCAACCCCCGCCGCCTTCACCGGTGCCTTCTTCGGCTCAGCAATGGCGGTCTGCGTGGTATCGTAGATACAGACACCAGCATCCCAGCACACAACGTACAAGTATGGCGCCGCGTAGACGATACGGCTAGCGCAGTACGGCAACTCCGTTTGGGCAACGACACGCGGCTGATGAAGGTCCGCAATGCTGATAGCATACAGAGTGGTGTAGGACGGGCCGCTGCATGCGTAGATTGTTCTGTTCACGGCGGCCATTCCGGTGATCCAGTGTCCCATGTCTATGGAGTCGATGGGGACCGGCACCGCCGGATTGGCCAAACTGTACCAGATTGCGGGGCCTGGGTTGCAGAATAGTAGCGAGTCGACAATGCTCAGGTCGGGTGAAGCTCGACTGATTGTGGTGACCACAAAGGGGCTATCAGGTCGAGCCACGTTTGTGACTCGAATCGCTCCTGCGCCCGTGTAGGCGAACGTGTCCCGCACCTCGACGGCAACTCCGTCGCCGCTGCAACTCCCCACCAGCACGGGGCTGCGCGGCTGGGCGACGTTGACTATCTGGAAGCGGGCCAATTGCGCCACATAGACGAGGCTGTCGCGCAGCACCATGTCCTCGGGGTAGCCGGGCACATCGTAGCCGCCCAAGAAACTCGGCCGTGCAGGGTTGCCCACGTCCACTGTTCTGAAAAACGGCACGCCCGACCAGCAGATGCAGGCGAGCGAGTCCTTGGCCGCCACTGCATAGCATCTGCCGGGCTGTTGTCCTGCCGTGTCCAACTGGCCTAGAAGGAACGGCCTTGAAGCATTGCTCACGTCAAGGATGCCCAAGCCCGCGTGCTCTTGCGCGAGATAAGCTCGGTTCTGGTCGATGTAGATGTCCAGCGCGAGGTCTGCGCCGAATCGTGACGTGTCGACTATCGGAGACATCGGGTTGCCAATGTCCACCACGACGAGCCCATCGAAGTAGTCAGCCACGAGTGCATTGTTGAGACTGGGCACAGCAGTCACGCCGTAGTCCCACCCCGGGCAGTTAACGAATCCTACCTGCCTCGGACTTCTGGGGTTGGCAATGTTGATGACGTGCAACTTCGGCGTGTAGAGCACTGTGTCGCAGGTTGAAGGCAGAAAGATGTCGGAAGCCTCGATGCCTGAAAGCGACCCGACAGACACCGGCGCGGCGGGGTTCCGAACGTTGTAGACCCGGAGCGCGAATTCGGTCGTCCCGAAGAAACAGAGCGTGTCCCGCACCGCCACCGATATCACGTCGCTGCCGATACTGCCGACCCTATGCGGCGTCGCCGGATTGGAGACGTCCAAGATGAACAGCCCGTACTGCCCGCCCAGGTAACAGTTGTTGCCCGAGACGCACATCATGTCGCCCGAGTCCTTGCAGGCTCCGACTCGCACTGGATTCGACGGGTCGGCCACGTTGAACACGTGCAGCGAATCGCCGCTGTAGATCGAGGTCGTAAAGAGATACGAGTCTTTGACCGCAATGTCGTGGACCGGAGGCAGGTAGACGTAGGACAGCAGGTGCGGCTGGGACAGGTCACCGACGCCCCAAATCTCGATGCCTGTGCCACCTTGGTTCATGCCGCAGAACACCAGCGTGTCACGGATGATTGCCCGGCTGACCAGACCGTGGCAGTTGATGTCAGAGAGCAACTCCAGACCCAGGCTGTCATGCGACCTGAACCGGATGATGCTCGCGCCTGAACCGCGGGCAAGACAGACTATCGTGTCGTCGGCGGTGGTTCGCAGCGATACCCGAACCGACGGGCCATACGACCAGCGTCCTATGCACGTCAGCCCGCTATCGGGACGGGGTTCCCAACTTGAGGCGCGGTAGTAGTCCTGCAATCCCCGGCGAGCCAGCCATCTGGTTCTGAACCAAGGCTCGACGTTCGAGAGCGATTCGCGGACAGCCGACCAGTCCTGCCGCCAATCCAAAAGCTCCCCTGCCGGCGCGAGGGCGGCGAGCAGGGCCAGGGTGAGCATCGTCTGCCGGACGGTCACGGCCTCATTATCGGCTTCTCGAGGAAGCCGTCAACCTGTCCGAAGCCGCACCGCCTGGGCGAGTAACTGACCGCCGGGTTGACAGCGGTCCGGCGGCGGATAGCGTTCTATTCGGAGGTGTGACTTGAGAGAGTTCCTTTCGTGCAGTGTCGTGCTGTTCCTTACCGCCTGCGGCGGGCCGAAGCAGGAGATGAATACGCCGGTCGGCAAGAGGATGGTGCTCGCGTCAACGGCGTTTGCGAACGGCGCGCTGATACCGGCCGACTACACCGGCCAGGGCGCCGACGTGTCGCCCGACCTGTCGTGGGACTCGGTGCCGGACGGCACCAAGAGCTTCGCGCTCATCTGCGAAGACCCGGACGCGCCGATTGGGACGTTCGTCCACTGGGTCGCGTACAACATCCCGGCCGACCGCCGCGCCTTGGCCGGGGGCGTCGAACGCAAGCCCGAGACCGACGGCTTTCTGCAGGGCGTGAGCGACTTCCGGGACACCGGCTACCGCGGCCCGATGCCGCCGCCCGGCAAGGCGCACCGCTACTTCTTCCGGCTCTACGCGCTCGACACGGTCCTCGCCGTCAAGCCCGGCCTCTCCGCGTCCGCGCTCCGGACCGCGTTTGAAGGCCACGTGCTCGGCACTGCCGAGCTGATAGGAACATACAGCAGACGCTGACAGCTTACAGCTAACAGCTTTCAGCCGCAGAACTCCGGACTTCTGACTTCTCGCTTCTAGCTTCTGCCTTCTGACTTCGTCTGGTTTGCCTTTACCGCCTTTCTCTGTAACCTCATACTCCGATGTCAACCATCGTCTTTGTCGGCCGGCCCAACACCGGCAAGTCCACCCTCTTCAATCGCATCGTCGGCGGCCGGGTCGCGATAACCCTGGCCGAACCCGGCATCACCCGCGACCGGCTCATCCGGCCGGCCGAGTGGCTGGGACGCGAGTTCGAGGTGATGGACACCGGCGGCCTGGTGCCGGACACGACCGACGAGATCAGCCGCCATGTCGAGCGCCAGGTCAAGGTCGCGATGGCCGAGGCCGACGTTATCGTGCTGGTGGTCGACGGCACGACCGGCCGGATGGCGCTGGACGAGGAAATCGCCGCGCGCCTCCGCCGCGAGGGCCGCAAGTTCCTGCTGGCAGTGAACAAGTGCGACATCAAGCGCCGCTATGAGCCGGACGAGTTCCACGGGCTGGGCGCGGACCGGGTGTTCAACCTGTCGGCCGAGGTCGGCACCGGCGTTGACGAACTGCTCGACGAGGCGCTCCAGCGCATGCCCGAGGTGGCCCGGCGGTCGAAATCAGCCGAAGTCGGTCTCTCGATTCTCGGCCGGCCCAACGTCGGCAAGTCGTCGCTCCTGAACCTGCTCGTGGGCTCGGAGCGCGCCATCGTCACGCCGATTCCCGGCACGACCCGCGACGTCATCGAGACGCGGCTCGAGCACGAAGGCCGGAAGTTCCGCCTGCTCGACACCGCCGGCATCAGGCGCAAGTCCCGGGTGAGCGTGCCGGTCGAGTACTACTCGGTCACGCGCGCGCTCGACACCATCGAGCGCTCGGACGTGTGCCTCCTGGTGATCGACGCGACCGAGGGCCCGACCAACCAGGACAAGAAGATCGCCAACCTCATCGAGTCGCGCTACCGCGGCATGGTCATCGTTGCCAACAAGATGGACCTCGTGCCCAGGCACCTGCTGAAGAAGGTGCGTGAGTGGGTCCGGGACCAGATGCAGTTCTCCAGTTACACGCCGGTGCTCTACACGTCGTGCACGAAGAACCAGGGCATTGACGAGGTGGTGGGCCGCGCCGGCCAGGTGTACGAAGCCGGCTCGCGCCGGCTGGGCCGCGCGCTGCTCAAGGAAGCGGTGACGGAGCGGCTGGAACGACGCCAGCCGAAGTACAGCTCGCGCGTGCTCGGCCTGACCCAGACCGGCGTGCTCCCGCCCGCCTTCCGGCTCAGGCTCTCCGACCCCAGGGCGATGACCGCAGCGTACGAGCGGTTCGTCACCGCCACCATCCGCGACTGCTTCAGCTTCGAAGGCTGGCGCCTGAAGCTGACCGTCACCGACTGAGAATGAAGCGCCGGCGCCTCTGGTGGCTGCTCGCACTGGTGCCGGTGGTGGTCGCCGTCGTACTCGGCTACCTGCTGGTGCCGCGCGTGCTCAAGCCGAAGCCGACCGAACTGGCGCCCGGGCCGACGGGCACGGTCAACATCCTGATCATCGGCCGCGACGCCCGCGCGGTCGGCCCGGTCGCCAACGAAGGCCAGCAGCGCAACAAGCGCGAGACCCAGTCGCACTCCGACATCATGATCATCTGCCACGTCAACCTCGACCGGGGCCGGGTCAACCTTGTCAGCCTGCCCCGCGACCTGATGGTCCGGGTGCCGGGCGTCACCGCCGCGGCGTCGGAACTCGACTTTCAGAACATGGAGAAGCTCACCCACGTGCCGGTCATCGGCGGTGACCGGCTGCTGCGCCGGACCATCGAGGGGCTGCTCGGCATCACCATCCACCGCAGTATCGCCTTCGACTTCGACACCTTCCGGATGACCTTCGGCGCGCTCGCGCCCTTCCTCGGCCGGCTCCGGGTATCGGGCGTGACGCTCACCGACCGGCAGCAGGCGCTCATGTTCGCCCGCCGCCGCCACGGGCTGCCCGACGACGACGTCGACCGCTCGCGCAACTCCGTCATCCTGGTCCGGGCCGTCGTCAACCGCATCTGGTGGCTGCGCCAGAGCCGGCTGGGCGAACTGCTCGTGCGCCGCGTGCTCGCCATCGTCGGGGCGGATACCGACCTGACGTTCGACGAAGTCGTGCAGCTCGTCCATGGCCTGGACCGCGCCGGCTTCGCGCCCAGCACCATCAAGACCGCGGTGCTGGTCGGCGAAGGCGCGCCGGTGTACATGGAGCGCTACGCCGACACGCTGTCCTGCTACCTGCCCGCCTACGGCGAGATCGAGAAGCAGGCGCGCCGGTACCTGCTCGACGACGACTCGGCGCCGGCCATCAGTTTCATGACGCGGGAAAAGTACCGCGCTCCCGGCTACCTCTTCGGCGAGTACACCGTGCCGCTGCACCCGGAATCGACGGTCGTCATCGACTCGCTCGGTTCGTCCACCCGCAATCGGGAACTCGAACTGGCGCGCGGCCACGCAGGCGCCGACTCACTCCCCGTCCCCGACTCCTCACCCGCCACGCCCGACTCCGCCCGCTGACCGATCGTCTGGCAACTCAGCGAATTCTATGGGGACCCAAGGACTCTGTAGGACGCTTTGTAGGGGCTTTGTAGGGTGCTTTGTGGGCTTTGTAGGGTTGAACCCTACATTGACAGACGTATCTACGACACTTACAATGATCTGTGCCGGGTAGGAATATAGTGAAGATCTCGGTCGCCGGCGGAGTCTACCACGCCTACAACCGCGGGGTCGAGAAGAGGACTATGTTCGAGGATGAAGATGATTACCGTGTCTTCAGGCACTATCTCAGCTCCTACCTTTGTCCACCAGTCAAGAGCGAGGCCTCGAACCTACCCCAAGGCGTGGCACGCGTCCGAGCAAGCTACGACCTTCACGAGCGAGTGCGTCTGTTTGCGTTCTGTCTCATGCCAAACCACTTCCATCTGGTGCTCAGACAGAAGGACGACCTCGCCATGCGCGAGTTCGTGCGACGACTGGCAAGTGCGTACGTCGGCTACTTCAACAAGAAGTACGAACGCATCGGCACGCTGTTTCAAGGCACCTACCGCGCCGTCTTGGTAGACAGCACCGAGCAGCTACTACACCTATCGCGCTACGTTCACAGGAACCCCGTTGAGATTCTGCCTGGACTAGGACTCCAGCGATTGGACCAGTATCCGCACTCGAGCTACCGGGACTACCTCGGCCTCAGCCACACGCCGTGGGTTCATCCTTATGGCGTCCTCGAACACTTCCGTCCGGCCGACTTCGGGCCATCTGAGACATATCGCCAGTTCGTGGAATCGCCTGACGCGGAAAAAGCCTTGACAGTGGCGTACTGCTTGGATTGACCGATACTACTGCCCGACGATTATTGGTTTGTAGGGGTTTGTAGGGTTGAACCCTACAAAAATCATTAACTAGAAGATACTTAGCTGATTTGCGCCAGTGTCTGGCGCAGGGCGGTTTGGCCAGCGACAAGGTTGTCGGCAAGGCCGCCGCCTTCGGCCAGGTCCGGCCGGCCGCCACCGCCGCCGCCCAGGGCCGGGCCGATGATCTTGGCCAGTTTGCCGGCCGGCAGCCTGACTTGCAGGTCCGGGCTGACGAACACGATGTAGCGCATCCGGCCCGCGCTGGTGCTGCCGGCGATGAGCCCGCAGTATGTCCCGGTCGCGAGTTCGCGCACCCGGTCGGCCACCAACCTGAGCTCGGCCGCATCGAAGTGCGGCAGGTATCCCAGCACGAGCCTGGTCGTGCCGACAGTCTCGGCCGCCTGCACCAGTTCCGCGCCGGTGTTGCGCGCCAGCTGGGCCGACAGCTGCTCGAGCCGGCCGGCCAACCGCTTGGTCTCATCGAGTAAGCCCGCCACCCTCTGGACCAGCACGTCATCGCCCGTGCCGAGCGTGTCCCTGATGGTTCTGAGCGTGCCGTGTTCCTGCCCCGCGCGCTCGAACGCGGCCCGTCCCGCCAGCGCCTCGATGCGCCGGATGCCGGCCGCGACGCCGGTCTCGGATACGACCCGGAACATGCCGATTTCGCCGGTCGAACGCAGGTGCGTTCCGCCGCACAGTTCCATCGAGAAACCCGGCACCTGTACCACCCGCACTTCTTCGCCGTACTGCTCGCCGAAAAACGCCAGCGCGCCCGCCGCCCTTGCCTCGTCCAGCCCTTTGACTTCGACCCGCAGCTTGGTGTCGGCCAGTACCCGGTCGTAGACCAGCCTCTCGACTTCACCGAGCTGCTCGTCGGTCAGCGGCTCGAACGCCCGGAAGTCGAACCGCAGCCGGCCCGGCTCGACCAACGAGCCCTCCTGCTTGACGTGGTCGCCGACCACCTTGCGCAGCGCCGCGTGCAGCAGGTGAGTGGCGGTGTGCGCCCGCTCGATCTCCCGGCGTCGCTCGGTATCAACCGTGGCTTGCACCGGCCCGACTTGCGGCTCGCCCTTTACCGTCTTTGCCCGCGCAACCCGGACGCCCTGCCTATAGACGGTGTCGAACACTTCAAGCTCGAATCCCGGCCCGGTAACCCGTCCGGTGTCCCCGACCTGGCCACCGCCCTCGGCATAGAAGGGCGTATCCTTCAGGTACACGTCATACACCCGGCCAAGCTTCGGGTCGTCGACCGGCACCGACCGCACCAGCTCGGTCTCGACCTCGTCGCGCTCGTACCCGACGAATCGAACGCCCGCCGGGGTTTCGGCGGCCGTGCACGCGGTGGTGACCGCACTCGCCTTTTTGCTGCGCTCGCGCTGCTCCTGCATCGCGGCCTCGAACCCGGCCAGGTCAAGCTCCACGCCCGCTTCCTTCGCCAGTTCCTTCACCAGCTCGACATGGAACCCGTAGGTATCGTGCAGCCGGAACAGCTCGCCGCCCGGCACCACGCCCGCGGCCCGGTGCTGTTCGAGCGCGGCCTGCCACAGCCCGAGCCCGTCGTCGAGCGTCCGGAGAAAACGTTCCTCCTCGGCCTTGATGATCATCCCGGCCTGCTCGCGCTTTTCGCCGAGCTCCGGGTAGAACTGGCGCATGTGTTCGTCGACCGCGCCCGCCACCTTGTAGAGGAACGGCTCGCGCACGTCCTGCCGGTGCGCGAACAACAGCGCCCGGCGCAGGATGTTGCGCAGCACGTAGCCGCGCGCTTCGTTCGACGGCAGCACGCCGTCGGTGATGGCGAACACCAGCGCCCGCGCGTGGTCGGCCGCGACGTTGAGCATCACCCGGCTGGATTCGTCCGGTTCGAGCCCGATGATCCGGGCCGTTTCTCGTACCAGCGGCGCGAACAGGTCGGTGTCGAATATCGTCTTTTTGCCCTGGGACACCTGGGCCAGCCGCTCCAGCCCCATGCCGGTGTCGATACCGCGGTTTTTGAGCGGCACGCGGCTGCCATCCGGCAGCTGGTTGAACTGCGGGAAGACGACGTTGTACACCTCGCTGAACCGGTCGCAGTCGCAGCCCGGCCCGCAGGTCGCCTTGCCGCAGCCGAACTCCGGCCCCAGGTCGACGTAGATTTCCGAGCAAGGGCCGCACGCCCCGCCGCCGCCCACCGGACCCCAGAAGTTGTCCTTGGCGGTCAGCCGGAAGATGCGGCTCTTGTCCAGCCCGACCCGCTTCTCCCAGACGTCGAACGCCTCGTCGTCCTCCTCGAACACCGACACCGCCAGCCGCTCCTTGTCGAGCTTCACCACCTCGGTCAGGTACTCCCACGCCCAGGGTATCGCCTCGGCCTTGAAGTACTCGCCGAACGAGAAGTTGCCCAGCATCTCGAAGAAGGTGCAGTGACGGGGCGTATGGCCGACCTGCTCCAGGTCCGACGCACGCAGGCACTTCTGGACCGAGCAGGCGCGCCGGTACGACGGCTCGACCGTGCCCGCCCAGTAGGGTTTGAACTGGACCATCCCCGCGCCGGTGAACAGGAGCGTCGGGTCGTCCTTTGGAATGAGCGACGAACTGGGCACGATCTTGTGCCCGCGCTGGGCGTAGAACTCGAGAAAAGTGCGCCTGAGCTCGCGGTGGTTCATACTGGCGGAATTGTAGCGAGAAACGGCAGAAGTGCAAACACCGGGGCGAAAAAACCAGCTATCAGAAAGCAGAGACCAGAGACCGAAAACACCCGGACCGCATTTCTGATTCCTGGTTTCTGGTATCTGATCTCTGGTTTCTCAGGACTCCTCCTCCTCTTCCTCGTCCGTGATATCCAGCACCGCCCTGATGACGTCGAGCGCGAACCCCCGGCGGCCCAGGAGCGCGAACAGCCGGCGCCGCCGGACCCTGGGGTCGAGCTTGGCGTTACGCAGGTTGTACTTGCGTGCGACCTCTTCGGCCGCGGCCCGTTCGTCGGGCGCGTTGGCCAGCGCCTCGGCGATGTCCTGCGACCCGACCCCGAGCTGCTTGAGTTCGACCCGGACCAGCCGTTTGCCCTTGTGCCGGTGTCGGACCGAGCTGTCGGTGTAGTCGGCCGCGAACCGTGCGTCGTCCACCAGCCGGAGCTCGGCCAGCCGGTTCATCGCCTTGTCCACGACCTCGGGCTCGAACCCCTTGCGCACGAGCCGCTGCCTGATTTCCTTCTTCGTCCGGCCGCGGTAGGAAAGGAGCAGTGCCGAGTATTCCTTGGCCCGGGAAAGCTCGTCGCCCTTGACTATCTTCTGGACGTCTTCATCGGTGAGTTCGAGTCCCGGCTTGAGCCCGAGCTTGTCCGCGGTCTTCTCGGAAATCCCGAACCCGTACCTGCCGTCGAGATAGACCGCCAGCCGCCGCCTATTTCTTCTTTGCGGCCGAATCTCCGTTATCTTCATCGACAGGAGCGGCAACGCGGGGCGGCGCGACCGCCAGCTTCTCGCGCAGCATCATCTCGAGCTTCTTCGCGTCCTTCTCGTTCTCGCTCAGGTATTCAATCGCCGCTTCCCGGCCCTGGCCGACGCGCTTGTCGCCAAGTGAGAACCACGAGCCCGACTTGACGACGAGGTTGTGCTCGACGCCCATATCCACCAGCTCACCTACGCGCGAGATACCCTTGCCGTAGATGATGTCGAACTCGGCCTGACGGAAGGGCGGTGCGACCTTGTTCTTCACCACCCTGACCCGGGTCCGGCTGCCGATGACCTCTTCGCCGCGCTTGATCGCCGCGATGCGGCGCACGTCGAGCCGGACGGTGGCGTAGAACTTGAGCGCCAGCCCGCCCGGCGTGGTCTCCGGCGAGCCGAACATCACGCCGATCTTGTGCCTGATCTGATTCGTGAACAGACAGCAGGTCTTGGACCGGCTGGCCACGCCCGACAGCTTGCGCAGGGCCTGGGACATGAGCCTTGCCTGGACGCCGACGAAGGCATCGCCCATCTCGCCCTCGATCTCGGCCCGCGGCACCAGCGCCGCCACCGAGTCGATGACGAACAGATCGAGCCCGCCGGACCGCGTGAGAATCTCGGCGATTTCGAGTGCCTGCTCACCGGAGTCCGGCTGGGACACCAGCAGCTTATCCACGTCCACGCCCAGCGCCTTGGCATAAGCGGGTTCCATTGCGTGCTCGGCGTCGATGAACGCGGCCGAACCGCCCAATTTCTGACACTGGCCGATGATCTCGAGCGCCAGCGTGGTCTTACCTGACGCCTCGGGCCCGAATACCTCGACGAACCGGCCTCGCGGCAGGCCGCCGATGCCCAGCGCCACGTCCAGGCCGAACGAGCCGGTCGGGATCGCCTCGACCTTGACCGCGGCCTGCTCGTCGCCGAGCCGCATCACTGACCCTTTGCCGAACTGCTTCTCGATTTGACCAAGGGCGCTGGCGATTGCCTTGTCTTTGTCCTCGCGTGCCATCATTGCCTCCGGGTTGTAAAATGCGCGGTCATTGCGGCAGTATAGGAGCGCCGCCTGCTGAGTCAAGGCTGCTGGTCCAGCCCGGCCCGGCCGGCCGCGGCCAGCGCCGACTTCTCCAGGTCATAAAGCCTGAATCGCACCTGTTTCAGGATCGGCGCCCGCTTCGGGTCGATCACCTTGAGCGTTTCCTCGAGTACCCGCGCCGCCTCTTCGGCCCGCTTGAAGTTAGCCGCGAGCACATCGTCAAGGTTGTCCCGACTGGTCCGGTCGAACCGGTCGCCCCGCCCCGGGTCGGTCGCGCTGGCGCGGCCGGCAATCGCCCGGCGGCGCAGCGCCCGCGTATCGCGCCCGACCCTGGTCCGGACCGCGCGCACGCTGCGCAGCAGCCCGGGCTCGTCGAGCCCGAACCGCACGATGTCCTCGACGACCTTCAGCCCCTCGGTCAGCCGGTTGAGGTTGGCGTCGAGGACCCGCAGGACGGCCGCGCCGGCCGTTTTCACGTCACCCGCAGCAGCAGCAGCCGCCCGGCTTCTTGGACCCGGACTTGGGCTGCATCGGCTTCCCGCAGCAGGCGATATTGCAGTCCTGGCAGCCGCAGGCCTTGGTCACGGTCACTTCCACCCCGCAGTCGGGACAGTGGAGCACGTCGCCGGTCTGAACTGGTTTCATTCGTTGGTCCTTTCTTGCCGCCGATTCTACCCGCGCCGCGCCGCGGGGCAAGTTCCGGATTTCGGCTTGACTTCCGGGTGATTCGTGTTTGAATAGGGCACAACAACTGGAGAACATCGTTGGCAACCAAGACCTACCTGCGTGAGTTGACCGCGTCCCTGCCCGGGCTGACCAGGAAGCACGGCACGCCGCTGTTTGTCATCTCGAAGACCCTGCTGCTCGAGCAGGTCGCCCGGTTCCGCAAGCTCCTCCCCCGCGTCCGACCCTTCTACGCGATCAAGGCCAACTCGCACCCGGCGATCCTGAAGACGCTGGCCGAGGCCGGCACCGGCTTCGACGTCGCCTCGGTACCGGAGATCGAGTGGGCGCTGGCCGCCGGCGCGAACCCGAAGAAGCTGATTTTCGCCAACACCAACAAGCGCCCCCAGGACATCGCCTTTGCCTGCCGCAAGAAGCTGGCGCTGATGACGTTCGACTCCGAGTACGAGTTGAGCAAGATCGCCGCGGCCGCGCCCGGTGCCGACGTTCTCATCCGCACCAAGGTGCCCAACGTCGGCTCGGTCGTCGAACTGTCGCTCAAGTTCGGTGCCGAGCCGGCCGACGCACTGCCGCTGCTCATCAAGGCCAAGCGCCTGGGGCTCAACCCCCGGGGTATCAGCTTCCACGTCGGGTCCCAGTGCACCCACGGCGACAACTACCTCGAAGCGTTCGAGTTGACCAAGATCATTCTCTCCGACGCGCGGCTCAAGCAGCTGCCGCTCGACATCGTCGACATCGGCGGCGGCTTCCCGATCCGCTACTTCGACACCGACGAGGATTGGCTGGCCGCGATGGCCCCGGCCCTGAACCTCGAGCTCGACCGGCTGTTCGACCCGAGCGTCAAGGTCATCGCCGAGCCGGGACGGGCGCTGGTCGGCCCGGCCTGCATCCTGGTGATGTCGGTCGTCGGCAAATCGATCCGCAGCAACAAGCACTGGTACTACCTCGACGACGGCGTCTACGGCTGCCTGTCGGGCATCATCTTCGACCACTGCAAGTACCAGTACCACACTTTCAAGAAGGGACCGACCCAGCTCACCACCCTCGCCGGGCCGACCTGCGACTCGATCGACATCATATCTGCCAACGAAGAGCTGCCGGAACTGGGCATCGGCGACCTGATCTACTTCGGCAGCGCCGGTGCGTACACCCTGGCCAGCGCGACCAACTTCAACGGCATCGCCCCGGCCAAGGCGCTGATGGTCCCGTAAGGAGGAAGCATGAAACGAACCGGCCGCGTCCGCAAAGACGTCTCCGAACTGCCCGAGTGGCTGCGCAAGCGCGAATGCCCGAACAAGCCGCGCTATCTCTCCGGCCCGCGTATCCTGCCCAAACCGGTCACCGGCCGCGAGCGGCTCGCCGACCTGCTCGACCGGACATTTCTCGCCTATAACGCCGCCCGGCTGCGCGAAGGTTGTCGGCTGTACGCCGAGAAAATGCTCGCGCCCGACGTGGTCATCGGCATGAGCCTGGCCGGCGCGCTGACGCCTGCGGGCCTGGGCTGCTCCTGCATCGTCCCGCTCATCAAGGCCGGCTTCGTGGACTGGATTGTCGCCACCGGCGCCAACATGTACCACGACCTGCACTTCGCCTTCAACCTGCCGCTGCACGTCGGCTCGCACCTCGTGGACGACGCAGACCTGCGCCGCAACGACGTCGTCCGCATCTACGACGTGCTGCTGGGCTACACCGACTGCCTGATGGCGACCGACAAGATCCTGCGCTCGATACTGGTCCAGCCCGAGTTCCAGCGCGAGATGGGCACCGCCGAGTTCTACTACCTGCTCGGCCGCTACGCCGCGGAATGGGAGAGAAAGAGCGGCAACAAAGACGTGTCGGTGCTCGCCGCCGCCTACCGCTGCGGCGTGCCGGTCCACACCAGCTCGCCCGGCGACTCGACCATCGGCATGAACATCGCCGGCCTTGAGCTCAAGGGTCTCAAACTACGCATCAACCCGTCGATCGACGTCAACGAAACGACCGCCTACGTCCTGGGCGCCAAGCGCGCGGGCGGCAAGTCCGCTGTCGTCCTCGTCGGCGGCGGCAGCCCCAAGAACTTCATGCTCCAGACCGAACCCCAAATCCAGGAAGTGCTGATGATCAAGGAGCTGGGCCAGGACTACTTCTTCCAGGTCACGGATGCGCGGCCCGACACCGGCGGCCTGTCCGGTGCGACCCCGCACGAGGCAGTATCGTGGGGCAAGATCGACCCGGCCCGGATGCCCGACGCGGTCGTCTGCTATGCCGACTCGACCATCGCGCTGCCGCTGCTCACCCACTACGCCCTCAGCCGTCATCCCCGGCGCAAGCTGCGCCGGCTCTATGACCGACGGGCCAAGCTGATGGAGGCCCTGCGGCTCGAGTTCTTTGCGCATTCGAGATTCTAGGAGAGTGACAAAGAGATAAAGGGAAAGAGGGACAGAGTGAAGAAACCCCGTCTTCCACTCTATCCCTTTATCCCTCTATCCCTTCTCTCCTAGAGTTTTTCCAGTTCTTCGCTGATCAGCTGCCGCTGGTACAGCTTCCAGTACAATCCCTGCCGGCCCAGCAGTTCGTCGTGGGTGCCCTGTTCCCGGATTTCGCCCGAATCGAGCACGTAGACCCAGTCGCAGGTCGCCAGCACCGACAGCCGGTGCGAGACGATTATCACGGTCCGTTCACCGACTTCACCGGCCAACCCCTGCACCAGTTGCTTCTCGGTGTCGGCATCTAGCGCCGATGTGGCGTCGTCGAACACTATCACCGGCGGCCGGGCGACGAGCGCGCGGGCGATGGCGACCCGTTCCTTCTGCCCGCCTGAGAGCCTGGTGCCCCGCTCGCCCAGCATCTCGTCCAGCCCCTTGGGCAAATCGGCCAGGTCCTGGCTGAACTGGGCCGCAGCCGCCGCGGCCGTTACCTGTTCGCACGTCACCTCCCGGCCGAAGGCGACGTTGCTGCGCACCGTGTCCGAGAACAGCATCGGCTCCTGGGGCGCGTAGCCAAAGAGCCGGCGGTAGCTTTCCAGTCCGAACTCGCGCACGTCGGTCCCGCCCAGCGTCACGCGGCCCTGCTGGGGGTCGGCCAGCCGGAACAGCAGCCTGAACAGCGCGCTCTTGCCCGCGCCGACCGTGCCGGCGATGCCTATCCGCCGGCCGGGCGCGAACGCCATGCTGGCATTCTTCAGCACCGGCCGGTCCGCAAACGCGAAGGTGACGTTCTCGAGCCGGAGCTCGCCCGGCGCCGGCATCCTGGGCGCGGCCGGCTCCGCGACCTCGGGCGGATGGGTCAAGAGCGCCTGGATGCGCTCGGCCGTGCCCTGGGCGCGCCGGCCCGAAATCACCAGCCGGCCGACGTCGAACATCGGGCCCAGCAGCATCAGCACGTAGGCGCTGAACGCCACGAACTCGCCCAGCGTCAGCGACTGGCGGACGACCAGCACGCCGCCGAGCCAGAGCACGAGCAGCGTCGCGAACTCGGCGATGGCGGTGTAGATGACGTCGATCCGCGCCTCCATCCGCGCCTCGCTAACCGCGACTTCCACCCGGTCGTCGAGCGTGGCGCGGAAGCGCGCGCCGAGCTTCTCCTCCATCACGTACGATTTAACCAGCCGGATGCCCGAGAAAGCCGACTGGAGCTGGTTGTTGACCTCGGATATCTTCTCGCGCCACTTCATGAACAGCGCGTACATCTTCGGCCCTAGTTTTATCCAGCCGTAGACGGCGAGGCCCGCCGGCACCACCGCCACCACCGTCAGGAACCAGTTCATCCTGAGCATTACCGCCAGGGTGAACACCACCATCAGCACCGCGCCGATGAAACGGAAGATGACCGAGCAGGCGAAGAACGACAGTTCGTTCATGTCGTGGTCCAGCCGTTCCATCACGTCGCCGGTCGGGTACTTGTTGGTGAAGGTGTGGCCCATATCGAGCACCTTGCGGAACACCCGCGAGCGCACGCGCCACTGGTACAGCTCGTTGACCCGTCCGCGGGCGAACGGCAGCATCACATCGCCGATCACGCGCAGCAAACCGAGTCCGACCAGCGCGACAACGAGGCGGATGAGTTCCGGCTGGGTGATGCCGCGCCCGATGCCGTCGATAATCAGCCGCAGCAGGTAGGGAAACGCCAATGTCAGCCCGGTGGCGACGAGCATTGCCAGCACCAGCCCGACCGCCCACCATGGCCGCTCGCGCCAGAAGTCGAAGACAATCCTCAGGCTGGCGGGATTCGACTTCTGGCTCTTGGCTCTTGGCTCTTGGCTTCTGACTTGGTCCGCCATCTGCTACTCCGCCTCCGCCACGTACTGCAACCGGTACAACCTCGAGTATATCCCGTCCTGCCGCACCAGTTCGTCGTGCGTGCCCTGCTCGGATATCCGTCCTTTGTGCACCACCACTACCCGGTCCGCCATCCGGATTGTCGCCAGCCGGTGGGCGACGATAATCGCGGTTCGGCCGCGCAGCAGTTCCTCGAGTCCTTCCTGTATCAGGTGCTCGGTGTGCGGGTCAACCGACGACGTCGCCTCGTCCAGCACCAAAAGCTCGGGGTCGCGGACCAGCGCCCGGGCGAACGCCAGCAGCTGCCGCTCGCCCAGCGAGAAGTTGGCGCCGCCCTCGGCCAGCACCGACTCGTAGCCCTGCTCGAACCGCATTATCGCGTCGTGCACCCGGCAGCGCCGGGCCGCCTCGACCACCTGCTCTTTCGGGATGCTCTCGTCGAGCATCCGCAGGTTGTCGAGCACCGTGCCCGGGAACATCACCACCTCCTGCGGCACGTAACCGACCGCCGCCCGCAGCCGGCGCCGGCCGATGGCGTCAAGCCCGGTGTCGTCGAACGCAATCCGGCCCCGCTGGTGCCGGTAGAACTTCAGCAGCAGGTTGACGACCGAAGTCTTGCCGCCGCCGGTTTCGCCGACCAGCGCCACCTTCTCGCCCTTGCGCACCACCAGGTCCAGGTCGTGCAGCACGAAATGCTCGCCGTCGTAGGCGAAGTTCACGCCCTCGTAGCGGATAGCGCGCTCCAGACGCAGGCTAGTCTCCGGTGTCCGAGACCTGCTGACCGGTGCCCGTGTTCCGGCATTCTGACTTCTGCCTTCTGCCTTCTCGCTTCTGCCTTCGCTCTCTTCCTCCTCTTGGTCCAGTATCCCGAACGCCCGCTCGGCCGACGCGAACGCCCGTTGCATGACGTTGACCTGGTCGGAAATCTGCCGCAGCGGCCAGAACAGCCGCGCGAGGTAGGAAACGAACAGGAACAGCGTGCCGATGGTCATCTTGCCCTGCAGCGCCCACGCCCCGCCGACGCCCAGCACCAGCCCGGTGCCCAGCACCTCGCCGAAATCCACCAGGAACCAGATGATGTTCCACAGCACCATCGCCTTCATCTCGCCCCGGAACTTCGCGCGGTTCAGCTCGTCCATCCGGCGGCCGAACCGGTTCTGCTGGCCAAACACCTGGATGACCGGCAGCCCTCTCAGCGCCTCGGAAACCAGGTTGTTGGTCTCGCCGACGGTCTTGCGGATATCGAGGTACACCGGCCGTACCCGCCGCTGGAACAGCCAGAACGCGATTGTGAACGGCGGCAGCAACGCGAACACCATCAGGTACAACCTGAGGTTGGTCACCGCCATCACGATGCTCATGCCCACGAGCATCAGCGCGCCCTGGATCAGCACCACGGTCGTCCGGGTGAAGAGCATCTTCAGCGCCTCGGTGTCGCTCTCGACCCGGGAGATGAGCTTGCCCGCCGGCGTCCGGTCGAAGAACGACAGCGGTACATTCAGGAGATGTCGGAACAGCTGCTGCTTCAGGTCGGCAGCGCCCCGCTCGCCCACCTGTGCCAGCCAGACGTTCTGGAAGAACCCGGCCGCGATGATCCCCGCCTGGACCGCAAGGTAGATGAGCGAAGTCACCGCCAGCCCGCGCAGGTCGGCCTGGCCGATGTTGACATCGATCGCCCGCTTCAGCAGCACCGGGCCCAGGAGCCCCAGGCCGCTCGAGACGACCAGCAGCGCGCCCGCGCCCGCCGCCCGGCTCAGGTGGGGCCGGAAGAAAGGCCAGAGCCGCCGGATGTAGACCGAGGCCTTGCCGGTCGGCTTCGTCTCTTCTTCGCTTACGTCAAAATCGCCATGCCACAAGGGCTACTCTCTCCTGGTATCAAGTTACGGTACTGCTGGTTGTTAGCCGGTAGCGCCGGCCGCGGGTCCGCGTGAACCGCGAAGCTCGATGGGCCATCGGCCGCACTAGCCAATCATCATTGTTGTCCTCGATGGGACGAGGCATCATAACCTGATTGCCCCGGCTGTCAAACTCCCGGGTGGTCGCGATGAAGAAGCGGAGGCGGGCTCATCGCCCGCCTCCGCGTTCCTCTATTCCCTCTCCCTTGGACGGGAGAGGGTAAGGGTGAGGGTGCTACCTCTCTACCAC
>JAEAMF010000319.1_pt1 | contig 68121 bp, 51 predicted proteins | sample 8958721 | NCBI WGS metagenome assembly JAEAMF01 (sample SAMN16933255, study PRJNA681124) | bioreactor sludge metagenome | isolation source: anaerobic bioreactor treating anionic surfactant - SDBS | place: India: Bengaluru | collected 2019-02-28
TACACCAACACCGAGAAGACGCACCACTACATGTACCAGTTTGACATTGCCACCCGGGCGTGGATACCCGAGGCCGGAGCCAAGGGCATGCCGGTGCTGGGCATGGACGCCGGGAAGATGAAGCTCAAGAAGAGCAAAGACGGCGGTGCCGGTGCCTGGTATGACGGCAGCCTGTATGCCCTGAAGGGCGGCAACACCTGCCAGTTCTACCGGTACGACCCGGCACCCGGGGACACCTGGACCGAACTTGAGAGCATCCCTTCCTATGGCTCGACCGCGAAGAGGAAGAAGGTGAAGGCGGGCGGCGACCTGACGAGCTACGGCTTTGGCGCCTTCTTTGCCCTCAAGGGCAACAAGACGGTTGAGTTCTGGCGGTATGTCATACCGACGCCTCAGGCCTCACGCTTCACGCCTCAAGCGAGGAGCGGAGTTATGGCGGGCAAGTTCGAAGTTCGAACTTCGAAGTTCGAAGTTACCCCGAATCCGCTCTCCGGCGGATGGGCGACGCTGCGCTACAGCCTGCCCAAGGCCGGGCCGGTGAGCGTCACCGTCCTCGACGTAGCCGGCCGGACTGTGTTCCGGCAATCTTCAATCGGCAATCTGGAATCTTCAATGGCGCTGGACCTCAGAGGTCTCAGCGCCGGCGTGTACCTCGTCCGGCTCGATGCGGACGGGTTCACGCAGAGCCAGAAACTGGTGGTGCAGAGGTAGCGTGAGGCGGTAGACCGAATACCGGATACCGAAGACCGGGCAGAGGCGGGCGGAAGCCCGCCTCTTGCTTGCGTGCCGGGATAGACCTTCGGTTGACCGGTCTGGGCCCGATTCTATAATCAGCCTCTCGTGACAAACGCCAAACCGACATCTGCCGCCCGGCCGGTCGTCCCAGCCGGCGCCGGAGTGCCGGCGTGGACGAAGGCGCTGTTCGTCGCCATCGGCATCATCCTGTTCGCCGTCGGCGCGTTCTCGATGTACGGCGCCGACTACCTGTTCTCGGCCCACTCCCGCGTCTATTTCCGCCTGCCCGGCATGTACCCGGGCCAGTACTTCTTCTTCTCGATAGGCTGGGTGTTCCTGGCGCTGACCGCCGCGCTGCTGGGACTCGGCCTGCTCCACCGGCCGTTCCGCCAGGCCATCCGCGCGCCCTGGCGCGAGGCCCGTTCCGCCGTCCCGCTGGCCGTCATCGCCGCGCTGTTCGCGTTCAGCATGTTCCCCTGGCAGCAGCCCGACACCCCGACCTACGAGCACGGCTCGAAGCTGGTGTTCTACCTGTTGTTCGCCGGGTCGGGCCTGGCGTTCTTCCTGGCCGGCGGCTACCGCTGGCTGGCGTTCCTCGACCGGCCGGTCGAACGCGCGTACCGCTGGCTGATGGCCCTGCCCCGCTGGCAGTTCGTACTGCTGACCGGCGGCTTCACCTTCGTCGTCGCCAACGTCATCTCCTGGGTCGCGTTCGAGCACCTGCCCCACATCCAGGACTCGGTCGCCCAGGTGTTCCAGGCGCGGGTCTTCGCCTCGGGCCGGCTGTGGCTGCCGTCGCCTCGGTTCCCGGACTTCTTCGACTACACCCACGTCATCAACAACGGCCGCTGGTACTCCCAGTACCTGTTCCTGCACTCGCTCTTGATGGTGCCGTTCGCGTTCTTCCGGCTCGAGTGGCTGCTCAACCCGCTGCTGGGCGCGCTGGCCGTGCCGCTCATTTACGTCCTCGGCCGCGACCTGTACGGCGAGCGGACCGGCCGGCTCGCCGGCGTCCTCGCCAGCCTGACCCCGTTCATCTTCGGCATGTCGTCCGAGTTCATGAACCACGCAAGCGCCCTGCTCTTCGCCCTGCTGTTCCTCATCTTCTTCTTCCGCACCGCCGGCGTCCGGGCCGAGCGCGCGGGCGGGGTCCCGGCACCGGCCCGCTGGTACGAGCCGCTCGTCGCCGGGCTCGCGCTCGGGCTGGTCGCCAACGTCCGGCCCTACACCGCGCTGGCCGTCGGCGCGCCCTTCGCGGTCTACGGGCTTTACCTGGCGGTGCGCGCGCCGGGCCGGTTCGTGCCCCGGTTCGCGCTGATGGTGCTAGCCGGCGCCGCCGTCACCGGCCTGGTCTTCGTCTACAACTGGCTGACCAACGGCGACCCGTTCGTTTTCGGCTACGTCGTCAAGTGGGGCTCGGGCCACGAAATCGGCTTCGGCAAGAGCGGCTGGGGAGAAATGCACACGCCGTTCCGCGGCATGGTCAACACCGGCAACTCCTGGAACCAGGTCAACAAGTTCCTGTTTGAATGGCCGATACCGTCATCGCTGCCCATCCTGGCGCTTTTTGCCAGCCGCACGCGCCGGCGCGCCGACTGGCTGCTGCTCGCCGCATTCCTGAGCCTGACGGTGGCCTTCTTCTTCTACTGGTTCCAGAACAGCCACTTCGGGCCCCGGTTCCTCTACGAATCGGCCGGCTGCCTCGTAATCCTGGCGGTGCGGGGCGCCGAGGAACTCGGCAACCTGCTGCGCCGGGTCTTCCGGCTGCCGGTGGACGACGGCCGGGCCGCGCTCTTCGTGCGCCGGCTCTGGCCCGTGCTGACCGCCGTGATGGTCGGCGTCGGCCTGCCGCCGCTGGTGCGTGGCTACCACTCGTACGCCGGCGTCAGCCGCACCCTGCTGCAGACCGTCAAACGCGCCCGCCTGGAGAACGCGCTGGTTTTCTGCCGCCACCTCGGCCACGGGTTCAGCGCCAACCGGCTCGACCTCGCGGGCGACGTGGTCTACGCCAAGGACTTCGGCATCCTCAACTCGGCGCTGACCATCGCCTACCCGGGCCGGCAGTGCTTCTACGGCAACGGCGACACGCTCCGGCCGCTCGCCGGCCTCGCCTTCCCCGGTTCGCAGCTCGAGCGGGCGCTCGGCGAAATGGGGTCCTACGTCAGGGACTCGCTCGGCACCGGGTACAAGACCGTCGTCTGGCCGTTCAAGGACCTCCCGCCGCCGCTGCCCGGCGGCGACTCGGCGCCGGCGCTGACCGACTTCCGGGAGATTTCGCGCGAGATTTTCACCGGCCGCAAGACGGTCGACGACTACCTGCCCGCGCTCTGCTGCTGGGTGATCGGCGACGAACGCGAGCACCTCAAGATCTTCTCGTTCATGAACGACCTGCAGAACGTCATCGCCAGCGACTACAAGTTCACGCTGCTCGCGGTCACGACCGAAGGCACGGCCGCGATCTTCGACCTGACGACCGCGACCGGCGACGAGATGATGGTGCCCGAGCAGTCAAACCCGGTCCGGGTGCGCTAGCGCCGCCACCCGCCGGTCGTTGGCCAGCCTCCGAAGTCAGCCGGGCCATCACGAACGCCTGCGGCTGACAGTCTGCCGGTCTTCTCCGGTGCTCCCGTCGTCCGCCGGCCTTCGCTGCCCTGGCGGTGAATCCCGTCTCCGGTACCGGGCCCGCCGACTTGACCCGGCCCCGGTTTGGCCGATAATCGAAACTGTCCGTTGCCGGATGCAAATCATCTTAACCGTCCCCTGAGGAGGAACGATGCGCAGTCTGTTTGTCAGCCTGTTCGTATTGAGCCTGTGCCTGGCCGGCACCATCGACCACACGCTGGTGCTCGACCCGGGGCAGGTCACGCTTGCCGAGAAGGACGGGTTCACCGTCGTCGGGCTCGCCGCCCGGCCCGCCGGCACAAGCCCCGCGCTGACCACCGAGGTCGGCAGCCCCCTGCTGCCGGTCGTCTCCGGCAACGTCCTGCTGCCGGCCGACGCCGAGCTCGAGGCCATCACCGTCACGCCGGTCGAGCGGGTCGAACTCGGCATCTTCCGGGTCTACCCCTGCCAGCCGATGCGGCCGCTGTCCGATTTCAACTCGGTCCCGTTCGTCGAGCCCAACCCGCTGGTGTATTCAAGCGACGCCACCTGCCCGGCCCGGTCTTTAGACCAGGTTCCCGCGGGTTCCAAGGCCGGGTTCAGGATTGCCGGGTTCCTGTACTGCCCGTTTGAGTATCACCCGGCTTCCGGCCGCCTGACGCTCGTCACCCGGGCGGAAATCCGTGTCGGCTACCGCGCCGCCGCGGTCGTCGCCCCGGTGCTGACCCCGGCCCAACGTGACCTCATCGCCCACGACGTCGCCGAGCTGGTCGTCAACCCGCAGGACGTCAGCCGGATGCAGCCGCCAGCCGCCGAGAAGGACGCCGCCGAGCTCGACGTCGTGATGTTCACCAACTCGGCGCTGGCCCCGAACCTGGCCGGCATCCGCTCGTGGCTTCAGCGCAAGGGCTACTTCACCGAGATCGTCCGCGTCGACACCTTGAGCCAGGCCGGCCGCGACGTGCCCGAGAAGATGCGCAACTACCTGAAGTCCGCGTTCGCGGACCGGGGCCTCAAGTACGTCGTCCTCGCCGGCGACTACGACAAGTGCCCGCTGCGCTACGGCTACCTGCCCTACTCGACCTACACCGTGCCCGCGGACATGTACTTCGCCGACCTCGACGGCTCCTGGGACGCGAACAACAACAACAAGTGGGGTGAGATGACCGGCGACTCGGTGGACCTGTTCCAGGACATCTACGTCGGCCGGTTGCCCATCGACGACGCCACGACCGCCAACACATTCCTGCGCAAGGACACCACCTACGAGGTCTGCCCGGACACCGCCTACCTTAACAACGTGCTCCTTGCCCATGAGGTGCTCTGGTCGAACATCGACTACCACGGCGGCATCGTCAACCGCAACATCGCCGTCGCACTCAACAACGACTCGCCCTGGGAAGTCGACTCGGCGCTCAATATGTCGTCGAGCCGGGTCACGACCGGGATGAACGCCGGCCGGCACTACTTCCACTTCGCCGGCCACGGCTCACCCTCAGCCTTCGGCTCGACCTTCTCGACGTCGAACATCTCGGGTCTGACCAACATCGCCAAGCCGACCATCATCAGCTCGATGGCCTGCGACTGCGGCTGGTTCGACCAGTCCTCGGACTGCCTGGGCGAGCAGTTCGTCACCTCGGCGACCGGCGGCGCGGTGTCAACGATGCTCAACGCCCGCTACGGCTGGGGCGCGCCGCCCTGCCAGGGCCCGAACGAAAACATGAACTTGGCGTTCGTCCACAACTTCCTCGCCGGCATGACCCAGGGCCAGGCCCACGGCGTCGCCCGCGACTTCCTGCGCAACGAGAGTTTCTCGCAGATGACGATGCGCTGGGCGATGTACACCAACACCCTGCAGGGCGACCCGACGATGAAGATCTGGCGCAAAGCGCCTGAGGACATGGCGGTTTCCTACCCGGAGTCAATCCCGGCAACGCCGCAGATGCTCGAGGTGGAAGTGCTCTGCGCCGGTGAGCCGGTGGTGGACGCGCGCGTGGCGGTGCTCCACGCCGGCGAACTGCTCGGCCGCGCCCTCGTCAACGGCATCGGCAAGGCGTACGTGCCGCTCGCGGCGCTGCAGGATTCCTGGGACCTCACCATTTCGGTGACCGGCCAGGACTGCCATATCTTCTCGGGGCCAATCGAGGTGACCACCGGCGCGGCCGGTCCGCTGTGTGTGTTCCGCTCGGCCGACGTCGCCGACGCCAACGGCCGGCTCGACCCGTTCGAAGAAGCCGACGTCTACTGCCTGGTTGAGAACAAGGGCAACGGCCCCGCCGACTCGGTCACGGGCACGCTGACCACGACGTCGTCCTGGGTGTCGGTCGTCACCGGCTCGGCCGACTTCGGCACCATCGCGGCCGGCGACACCGCCTCGGGCACCGCCTTCCGCGTGTCGGTCGACCGCGACTGCCCGCACGGCTACCGCGCGCCCTTCACACTCACCCTCACCGCCGGCGGCGAGAGCTGGCAGTCGAACTTCGAACTGCCGGTCGGGATCCGCAACCCGGGCACCGGGCTCTGGGCGACCATCGACACCGGTGACTACTGCCTGTCGGTCTGCGGCAACGGCGGCATCGGCACCACCTGGTGGCGCGGCGAGGGCTACGGGTTCATCTACCCGAAGGCCCGGATGTGGTCCGCTTCCTCGATGATGCACGGCGCCTTCATGCTCGGCACCGACACCGCCTGGGTCGCGGACAACTACTACGGCGCGCCCAACTGGAAGGAATGCCCGCAGGACTTCCAGCTTGTCGAGTCAGTGACGCCGGTGTACCCCGCCGAACTCGGCGACAAGGAGTTCCGGGCCGCGTTCACCGACGGCCGGCACCCGTCACCCAGGGACCTGCGTATCGTCCACAAGGCCTTCGGCAGCGCGCGCACCGTCCACAAGGACTTCGTCATCCTCGAGTACTGCATCCATAACGACGGCACCGAGGACGTCGAAGGCCTGTACGGCGCGGTCGCGTGCGACTTCCGGACCATCGGCTGGAACGTCAACGACCAGTACGACTACGCCGGCACCGACACCCTGCGTAACCTGGCCTACGTGAAGTCCGCCAATTCCAGCGAAACGCTCGCCCTCGGCATCCGGCACATCTACCCGGTTTCGGCGCCCGGGTTTGCCAACTGCATCAATGTCGCGACCCACATCACCAACGGCTTCACCAAGGCCGAGAAGATGAAGTTCATGGACGGCACCACTCGCCAGACCGCAGGCACGACCCAGGGCAACTGGGACGCCATGTCGTCGTCCGGGCCCTACACCATCCCGGCCGGTGACAGCCTGACGCTCGCCTGGGTGCTCTGCGGCGCGCGCACCGTGGCACTGCTCATCCCGGTGTCCGACACCGCGGCGCAGTGGTACAACCCGCCGGTCGGGCAAGAGGAACCGAAGCCGGTCGAGCCCCGCTCGACGCTCTCCTTCCCGGCGATGTTCAGCGACGAACTGGTGCTTGCGCTGCCGGCCGCCTGCTCGGGCCCGGCCCGGCTCGAGCTCTTCGATGCCTCGGGCCGGCTGGCCGCGGCCCGGTCCTTTGACCTGCCCGGCGACGCCCGCAGCATCTCGTGGCGGCCGGACGTCCGGCCCGGCGTCTACCTGCTCCGTGCCTTCGGCGCCCAGGCCAAGGTGCTTAAGGTCAAGTAGCGCCCGACACCAATCAACGAGGCCCGGCATCTGCCGGGCCTCGTTTCACTGTTGCCCTGACTTGCTCTTCCGGTATCGGGTCCCCGGGCTCGCGCACGATGTGCGGGAAGCCCCAGGCGCCGCAGCTGCGGGTGTTGTTCTTGTCGGCGTAGACCGAGCTGCCGAGCAGCGTCCGAATCGCCAACCCGTCATCGGGCGCCTGGTCTCAGCCCGCGCCCGGTACGTCCCGGGCTGCCACCGGTACTATTACTGTGGCAACCAGTATTCGTACCAGAAGAGCCTCGTTCGGTTATAGTGCTGCTTGCGCACGGCCCACACAAGGCAACTGCCGTGCCGGCAGCTGAGTGTTGATACTATCGACGGATTGGCTCGCGGACAGACCCCACGGCGGTGCGATTGGAGGTAGAGATGGACCGCAGCGGACGGCCCGGCGTCAGCTGTCAGGCGTCAAACGGGCGATGTCAGGCATCCGGGCTCCTGGCTTCCGCCAGCGCGCGTCTGGATTTCGACATCGTCCCGGCTACTGCCCGTCGGTAACCGGCTCGGGCAGGCCGGGCAGCAGTTCGAAGGTAATCCCGGCACCCTCGGCGCGGTAGCGGATGAGCCGGCCGGTGCCGTACTTCTCGTAGCAGAGCTCGATTTCTGTGTCCATCGCCTTGAGCAGCACCTTGCGGCAGTCGTAACTGCCGGCCGGTACCGTGACCATCTCGCTGCCCGCGGGCCGGAACTCGGCGTCGATGACCGCGCCGCCGGCCGGCGGGCCCATCGTGTTGATGACCGCGACTTTCACCGGCTTGTTCTTCTCGAACTTCAGCGCCCGGCCGAGGAATGTCAGTTCGTCAATGTCAAAGGTACGGGCGGAAAGCGGCAGCAGCCGCTGCATCTCCTCGCCGGCGAGGTAACTGGAGACCGCCACTGCCTTATCCGAGTAGTTGGCGGCGGTGGTGGACAGCGCCGCGCCGGTGCGGATGAAGCGGAACGACGACCGCGGCAGCAGGTTGGTACGGCGCACGAGCACGACCGACGAGTCGGTCGTCGCGACCTTGCCGGTGGTCAGGCGCAGTACCACCATCAGCCCGTAGACCGGCAGTTCCTCGTCGCCCAGCCAGTCGTGGCGCACCAGGCTGGTATAGGTGCCGACCGAGTCGGCGCGGGCCAGCACCCGGTAGTGGCAGACCTCGCCGTCCGGCACCGGCGGGATGTCGAGCGTGACCCGGGCCTGGAAATCGGTCCGGCCGCAGGTCATCGCGGCCAGCAGCAGGAATACAGAGAAACAGCATTTTCGCATCGGTTCTCCTTGGAGTTCGAGAATATAGCCCGCCGCGCACGACTGTCAACGCGGTGACCTGTCGGTATTGACACCAATCGGCACATGTCTAGACTTACTGCCGTTCCCTGACTCCTGAAGTCTCGGACAGTATCAGTTTGAGCGCGCCGTTCTGTCTTCTGGCCCGGATGCGGCACCGGCCGGTCCGGGCGATTGGATTGGGGGCGCATAAACCACCTCTTCTAAGGAGGTACGATGAAGCAGTTCGTGCTATGCCTGGCGCTTGCGGCCACGGCATTCGGCGGCACCATCGTGCCGGAGCTGGAGCAGGTCCTCGCGACTGCCCGCCCGGACGAGAACATCGACATCGTGGTCCAGACCGCCCTCCAGGGCGACTTGGGCCAGCTGCCGCCCAACACCAGTTACGATGAGAAAATCAACTTCCTGCAGTTCGTCGCCGAGCGCGCCCAGCGCGACATCCTCGGGTACCTGGCGACGACCGACGCCGAGAACGTCCGCACGTTCTGGCTGGTCAGCCGCCTCGCGCTGACCGCCAAGCCGGCGGTCATCCGGGCGCTGGCAGAGCGCGCCGACGTCGACTTCGTGATGGACGACTTCGTCGTCACGCTCGACGACCGGTCGACCCCGCCCGAAGAGGTCGTCGACACCCCGGGCTGGAACATCTCCAAGGTCTCGGCCGACCAGTGCTGGAGCGCGGGCTTTGACGGCACCGGCATCGTCGTCGGTAACATCGACACCGGCGTCCAGGTCACCCACACCGCGTTCCACGGCCGGTGGCGCTCGTCCAACGGCTGGTTCGACGGCGTGAGCGGCCAGGGCAGCCCGTATGACGACTACGGCCACGGCACCCACACGATGGGCACCATCTGCGGCGGCGACGGCAACGGGTCGGACGTCAACGACATCGGCGTGGCGCCGGGCGCGACCTTCATCGCCGCCAAGGCGTTCGACTCCAACGGCTCGGGCCAGACGTCCTGGATCGACGCCTGCATCAACTGGATGGCAGGCACCGGCCGGCCCAACGTCTGCTCCAACTCATGGGGCACGAGCGACCGCACCAGCACCTACTGGTTCGCCTCCTACAACAACATGCGCGCCCTCGGCATCGTCGTCGCCGCCTCCATCGGCAACAACGGCCCGAGCGGCTCGACCTCCGGGCCCCCGGGCTCTTACCCTTGTGCTATCGGCACCGGTTCGACCACCAGTTCCGACGCGATGTCGAGCTTCTCCTCGCGCGGGCCGGCTCCGAACCAGGCACCATGGAGCACCACTTCCGAGTGGCCGCGGACCGACTGGAACCTGATCAACCCGGGTATATCCGCCCCGGGTTCGAGCGTGCGCTCGGCCATACCGGGCGGTTCGTACAGCAACATGGACGGCACCTCGATGGCCTGCCCGCACGTCGCCGGCGCGGCCGCCATCCTCCTGCAGAAGAAGCCGACGCTGACGCATAACGAGGTCTTCGTGCTGCTGACCGACAACGCCGACGAGCCTTCCGGCGGCGGCCCGTACCCGAACAACAACTACGGCTGGGGCCGGTTGAACTGCAAGGCCGCGCTCGACGCCGTCAGCCCGTCCAACAAGCCCAACCTGATGCTCACCCGCACCGCCGTCACCGGCGACAACAACGGCAACGGCCGGCTGGACCCGGGCGAGACCGGCAACGTGATTTCCTACATCCGTAACGCCTCGACCATCTCCGCGACCTCGGTCAGCGGCCGGCTGCGCACCAGCTCGCCCTACCTGACCATCACCGACTCGAGCGCCAGTTACGGCAACATCGCCGGCAACGACAGCGCCAACAACAACTCCGACCCGTACACCATCACGGTCGGTTCCGGCTGCCCGCAGGGCCACACTGCGGCGATGACGCTCTTCCTCTCCTGCACCGAGTCGTCCTTCACCCGGACGTTCAACCTGGTCGTTGGCCAGCCGCCGGTCCAGGGCGCGCTGCTGATGGACCACGACACCGGCTACTGCAAGCTGACGGTGTCCTGCCAGGGTTCGATCGGCTACGACCTGCCGCCGGCGGACGCGGGCTCGGGCTTCTGCTACCCGAAGACCGGCGCGAGCCAGCTCTTCTACTCGAGCTTCGCGGTGGGCAACGGCGTGTCCTACGTCGCGGACCGGCATTACTCCAACCCGGCGTCCGGCACGCCTAACACCGACCTCGTGCCGGTCGAGAGCCTCGTGCCGGTCATCCCGCCGACGGCGGCGGGCGACGAGCACTTCCGCGGCTCATACTCCGACGCGGGCCATCCTTCGGCCAAGGGGCTGAAAATCACCCAGAACAGCTACCAGGTCGCGGCATCGGGCTACGATGACTTCGTCATCGTCGTGTTCGACGTCGCCAACAACGGCTCGAGCGCCGTCAACGGCGTGTACTCGGGCGTGTTCGCGGACTACGACATCGGGTCGGCGTCAACTGCCAACCTGTGTTCCACCGACGTCAGCCGCCGGCTGACGTTCATGCGCCAGAGCTCGTCAGCCAACCCGTGCGTGGGCATCAAGGTTCTCGACCCGCACGCGGCCGCCAACCTCTCGGCGGTTGACCACGCCCGTTACGTGTACCCGGATTCGTGCATGACCGACGGCCAGAAGTGGCGGTTCCTGAACGCGACCATCAGCCTGCCGAACTCGAACCGCGCCTACGACTGGTCGATGTGCACGTCGGTCGGCCCGTTCGACTTATCGGTCGGCTCGAGCTACCGTCACGCCGTCGCCTTCGTCGGCGGCACGTCGGGCGCCAACATCCGCGAGAACGCCGACTCGGCCCAATCCTGGTACGACCGCAACGTCGGCATCTTCGAAGAGCCGCGCACGCCGCAAGCCGGGAAGCTCGTCCGGATTGAGCCCAACCCGTTCACCGGCGCCACCCGGGTCAGCTACCAGGTGCCGCAGGCGGGCCGCGTGCGCATCAGCGCCTCGGACATCGCCGGCCGCACCGTCGCGACCCTGTTCGACGCCGAGGTCAAGGCCGGACGGCTCGAACTCACCTGGCGACCGGAGAAGCTCGCTTCGGGCGTCTACTTCCTCAGGTTCGACTCGCCCGACGCCCTGACTACCGAGCGGGTCATCCTCGGCCGCTGACGCGATACCGAAACTCAACCGGGGGCGCATCTGCGCCCCCGGTTGCTACAAGCCCATTGAAGCTGATGGCCTCGACCTCTGGAGCCTCTCTGCTGCCGGTGTCTCTGGCGGTGGACTCGTTTTGCTCTTCCTGCCGTTCTGTGGTCCGGGTTCCGGGCCCGGGCCTTTCCGCGCCTTGTGGTTTTATGGTCGACAATGCCCCGGACCTCGTCCGGCGATTTGACAACGGCACGTGCGGGACTACACTTGCCACCGTTCGAAAGGAGAATATGAAGAAAACCGCAGCAATCCTCGCAGCCTTCGTACTCCTGACAGGAGTATTCTGTGGCGGCGGCGAGAAGAAGCCCGAGGCAGCACCCACCGCCCAGACGGCGGCGGCCAACGTCCCGGCCGGCTACCCGGCCGAAGCGTTCGCCGAACTCACCAAGGCCGAACTCGACAAGTACGTCAAAGCCCTGCCGGGCGTGGCCGCGGCGCTGAAGGCGGCCGCCTACGCGCCCAAGGCCAGCGAGCAGCCGGACATCGTTACCGACCTGGGAACGACGGTCGAAGGCATGCAGCCGGTCGCCGGTGTCGAGAAGGCGATTACCGATGCCGGCTCGAACTGGGCCGAGTTCCGCATCACCACCTACAAGGTGCTCTGCACCAACGCGGCGATGGCGATGGGCCTGGCCGAGGCGATGGTCGGCAACATGGAAGGCGACGAGGCGGAGAAGGCCAAGGCAGAAATCGCCAAGGCCAAGGCCGTTTTCGACCAGGCGCCCAAGGGCAACCAGGCGCTGGTCATGGAATACGCCGAGCAACTCAAGTCGCTCGACGAAATCGGCGCGCAGTAGGAAACGTAGAATCTCAGGCGGGGCGGCTTCGGCCGCCTCGCTTCGTTTAGGCTTATCTACCCGGCATCTTCCGCGTCTGGAACGTTCGGCGGGCTCGACCAGCTTCATTCCGACATCGCGGCGCTTGGCCGGCTCGACTTCGGCAGCGCGACTTGACAGGCGGGCGTTTTGGCGGTGAAGTTGTCGGGTAGCGCAACGCTTGACGAAAGGACGCAGGATGAAACGAATGATTGCCGCCGCCCTGCTCGTCGCCGGCGCCGGTGTCGCCGGCGCGATGCACCTGGGCGTCGGGCCGATGGTCGGCGTGCCGCTCGGCATCAGCTTCAAGCTCTACACCGCACCTTCGCTCGCGCTCGACGCGGGCGCGGGCTACTCCTGGTGGCAGGATTCGTCGGTGCAGGTGCACGGCGACCTGATGTTCCACAGCCACCATTTGACCAGCCATCCGTCTTCCGAAGGCGCGCTCGGGTTCTACGCCGGGCTCGGCGCGCAGGTGAGAATTGCCGGTGACCCGACTCAGAACCCGCTGGTGGCGTCGGCGCTGCGGATGCCGCTGGGCCTCGAGTACATCTTTCCCAACGCCCGGTTCGGCCTCTACGCCGAGGCGGTGCCGCGCTTCAACCTCGGCACGACCGACCAGTACTTCGGCGGTGACGGGGTATTCGGGTTCCGGTTCTACTGGACTATCGGCTAGGCCGACCCAAGGCTGCAAGCCGCTCCCGGCAGCGGGCGAGGAAGTCGAGACAGGCCGGCGTGCGATAGTCGGGATAGGTCCAAGGCAGGGGCTCGAACCGGCCGGACCGGTAAATGAGCGTCAGTTCGGCGTGGATGCCGGAACCCAGGTAGATGCGGTGAGCATAGTCCTTGGTCGAGGCGAGGACGAAGTTATGGAGCGAGAGCAGGCCGGGGTCGAGATTGGCGGCGCGGGCACACGGTCTTGGGTGTGGGGTTCTGGATTGCGGACTGTTTGCGTCTGACAACTGCTGTTCAAGGGCGATGGTGCGCAGCTTGGTCCGGGCAAGCGCGTCGGGCTCGACCAGCCGTTCGAAGCCCAGCCAGGTACGGATGAGACCCGCGCCCATCTCCGGTTCGTAGTAGTCAGTGAAGTCGAAGGGGATCACGGGGCTGCGCTCGACGACCGGGCCGAACTGCTCCACGAGGAGTTGCTCGCTCCCGGCAAGGACGGTTTCGTCGCGGGCGATGATGCCGCAGACGAGAGCAGAAAGTGGTCTAGCGGTCAAGCGGCCCAGTGGTCGAGTTGGAGGAATCTGCAATTCCCGATTCGCGACCAGCGACGTCACCGGGACCGGGTGCAGGCTGCTCGTCCGGCTGAGTGTCTTCCTCGGTCCCCTGGTCTCCTTTCTCGTCCTCCACTTTGTCACCTTGTCTCTCGGTCTCTTCGTCTCTTTCCTCTCCCAGACCGGTCGGCGACCCGATGGCCAGCGTGTCGTGGACTTCGCGCTCGCCGGCGGCCTGGGCGCTCGCCAGGAACGCGCCCAGTTCGTCGAGCGGCGGCAGGTGGTCGAGCGACTCAAGCCCGAAGTAGCGCAGGAACTCGCGGGTGGTGCGGTACAGGAACGGGCTGCCGGGCTTGTGCGCCCGGCCCGCAGTCGTCACCAGCCGGCGCTCGAGCAGCGTCACCAGCGGGCCCGAGCAGTCGACCCCGCGCAGCGATTCGATTTCCGGCCGCGTGACCGGCTGCTTGTAGGCGATGATGGCCAGCACTTCGAGCGCGGGCGCGGACAGCCGGTGGGTGAACTGGCGGCGGTAGAGCTGGCGCACCCACGACACGTGCTCGGGCAGGGTGTAGAACTGAAAGCCAAGCGCCAGCTTGTGAATGCGGAACGTCCGGCCGGTCTGCTCGTAGGAAAGGTTTAGGCTGCCGACCGCGGTGCTGATGGCGTCGTCGGCCTGGCCGGTAATCTCGGCGATGCGGGTCAGCGGCAGCGGCCCCTCCGATGCGAACAGCAGCGTTTCGATGGCCGCCGGCAGGTCGACGCAGGGCTCGGCCGGGGCCGGCGGCACGGGCTCGGCGGTCGGCGACGGACTGACGGAGTCAGGCGATTCCGGGTGCGCGGGAGCGGCCGGCGCTGCGGCTGCCTGCAGGCGATTCTCTTCCGTCACTCGGCGCCCTTTGCGTCTTTGCGGTTGACCTTCAGCCCGAAGTGACCGAGCAGGGCCGCGACCGCGGGCCTCAAGTCCGAGCGGTGCATGAAACAGGTCAGCCGCGTCTCCGATGACGAGAACGCGCTCAGGTGGATACCGACCCGGTGCAGCGTCTCGAGGGTCGCGGCGATGATCTCGGTGTCCGAGCCGACGCCCGGCCCGACGACCGACACCGAGCACAGCTCGGCGTTAATATCCATCCGCTGCGCGCCCACATCGGCCTTGACCCGGGCCAGCACCGCCTCGGCCGCGGCGCGGTGGCGTGCGCGCACGATGAACGACAGGTCGAACCGACCGTCCTGCGGGATGCCGTGGTGGAACAGCACCAGCGGCACGCGCGCCTCGGCCAGCCGTGTGACGACCTGGTGCAGGCACCGGCGCTTCTGGGGCACGCCGACGAGCGCGATGCGCGCCAGCGCGTGGTCGTGGGTCATCGCCCGGACCAGCGCCTTCTCCATCTTCTGCGGTTTAGTGACCATCGTCCCTCGCTTTCTGTCGAATGAGGACCGGATGTGGAGCGGGACCTGGAATTTCTCGGCCAGCGCGCAGGCGCGCGGGTGGATGACCTCGGCGCCGGAGCCGGCGAGTTCGGCCAGCTCGTCGAAGCCGAGCCGCGGCACCGGCCGCACGCCCGGGAATTCGCCCGGGTTCTCGGCGAACAGGCCGTCGACGTCCTTGTACAGCTCGCAGGCCCGGGCGTTCAGCACCGCCGCCAGCGCGACCGCGGTGACGTCCGAGCCGCCCCGGCCCAGGGTGGTGATTTCCCGCTCCGGGCTCACGCCCTGGAACCCGGCGACAATCGGGATGAGCCCGCGGCGCAGCGCGGCCCGCAGCCGGTCGCCCTTGATCTCCTGGATGCGCGCGTCCGAGTGGAACCGGTCGGTGATGATGCCGACCTGCGACCCGGTGAACGACACCGCCTCGTGCCCGAGCGCGGCAATCGCCATCGACAGCAGCGCCATCGTCTGGCGCTCGCCCGCGGTCAGGAGCATGTCGAGCTCGCGGCGCGGCGGGTCGGGCGTTATCGCGCGGGCGAGCCGGGTGAGCTCATCGGTGGTGTCGCCCATCGCCGACACGACGACGACCACCTTGTTGCCCTGCCGCCGGGTCTCGACTATCCGGCGCGCGACGCTGCGGATGCGCGCGATGCCGGCGACCGACGTGCCGCCGAATTTCTGGACTACAATGGCCGACAGCTTACGGCTCACAGCTTGCCGCCCGCGGAATTGAACCATCTTCCGATTCTGCGCGCGGCTTCGCGCAGCCGCGCCTCGGGCGCGACCAGCGCGAACCGGACGTAGCCGCGGCCGTGCCGTCCGAACCCGGACCCGGGCGCGGCGACGACCTTGCAGGCTTTGAGCATGGCAAGGACGAATCGGAAATCCGGCGCGGGACATGACCCATTTCCGTCAGCGGAAATGGGATCGTGTCCCAAGCGTTCGGGAAGCCTGCTCCAGACGTAGAACGTCGCCTCGGGCACCGGCACCGGCCAGCCGGCACGCGCCAGCTCCGAGCAGAATACGTCTCTCCGCCGCCGGTACAGCCGGCGGTTGGCTTCGGCGAATCGAGCCGCGTGGTCGAAGGCCCAGGCGGCGGCGTCCTGGATTGCGCCGAAGGGACCCGAGTCGGTGTTCTGCTTGATTCTCAGCAGGGCGCGGATGAGCCCCGAGTTGCCCGCGACCATCCCGATGCGCCAGCCCGCCATGTTGAATGTCTTGGACAGCGAGTGAAACTCGACGCAGCAGTCCTTGGCACCCGGCACTTCCAGGATGCTCGGCGGCCGCTCGCCGAAGTGGAGCTCCGAGTACACGCAGTCGTTGGCGACGTAGAACCCGTGCTTGAGCGCGAGCCGGACGACCGCGTGATAGAACGATGGGTCGGCGACCGCGGCGGTCGGGTTGCCCGGGTAGTTGAGACAGAGCAGCTTGATGCGGCCGGCGTGCCGCTCCAGCCAGCCGATGTCCGGCAGGAACTGATTTTTCTCAAGCAGCGGCACGACGAGGGGGCGCGCGCCGCACAACCGGGCCTGGTTCTGGTACACCGGGTAGCCCGGGTCGCCGTAAGCGACCACGTCGCCCGGGCCGCAGGCGCCCCACAAGAGGTGCGCCACGCCCTCCTTCGAGCCGACGAGCATCGAGACTTCCCGGGCCGGGTCGAGCGCGACGCCGAAGCGACGACGGTACCAGCGGGCCGCGGCCGCGCGGCAGGCGAGCTTCCCCGGGTATGACGGGTAGCGGTAGTTCTCGGTGTTGCGAAGCGCCCGGCGGAACGCGGCGACTATCGGCGCCGGCGTGGGCCGGTCCGGCGAACCCTCGCCCAGGTCGATGACGTCGCCCCGGGTCCGCGCCCTGAGTTCGTCCAGTTCCTGGAAAAGATAAGGAGGGATGAGCGACAGTCGACGGGCCGATGGTTCGCGCATTGGCTAAGTTCTAACCCGAAACTGCCCCGCTGTCAAGTGCCGGATTACCGGGGGTGGTAATCCAGATGTGTCGGAACGGCTGAGACTTGCGCGCCGATTCTCCGGCCTAGCGGATGTTCTCCTCAATCTCGGCCCACGGATGAATCCATTCACCCTCATCGTAAGAGCCGGGAACGATATAGTACTTGCCGCCTTCCTTGCTGACCTCGAACACCAGCTCGTGCGCCGAGCCGCTGCTGAATAACAACTCGGCGGTCACCCGGTTGCCCTTGACCTTGGTAACCCGATAGTTCGTCGGCTCGTAGGCGTTCACCTGGTAGTCATCCAGGTCGATGTCGTTCTCGTCCAGCCAGTCCGGGGATATCAGCTCCTTCATCCCGTCTTCGTCGTCGTCCATCATCTGCTTGATGAACTTCTCGACCACCCTCTTCTCCGGGCTCGTCTCGGGCGCGACCGTCACCCGGTTGAAGCAGCCGACCGCCACCAGTAACAGGCCGGCGGCCAGGATTCGAACGTAACGCATCTATCCTCCTGTCGGTCCGGTCATCACGCGGCTACTTGCGGACGCTGGTCTTGACATCCTGCCAGGGGTGAATCCAGTTGTCCTCGTCGTACGACCCGGGCACGATGTAGTACTTGCCGCCTTCTTTGCTGACCTCGAACACCAGCCGGTGGGCGTCACCGTCACTGAAGATGATTTCCGCGGTTATCTTCGAGCCCCTGGCCTTCATTATCTCGTAGTCTTCCGGGGTGTAGGAGTTGACCTGGTAGTCGTCGATGTCGAGGTCGTTCTCCTCCAGCCAGTCGGGTGAAATCATCTTCTTCTCACCCTCCTCGTCGCCGGCAATCATCCGCTTCAAGTACTTCTCGACCGCCTTCTGCTGCGGGCTGGGCTCGGGCGTGACCGTCACCCGGTTGAAGCAGCCCGCGAAAAGCAGGACGGCGGCCGCGGTCAGGACAGACACGATTCCGATACGGCGCATTGCACCTCCCATGGTGACTTCACGCTACCCGGCCCCGCCCGGCTGTCAAGCTTGAGCGAGGTTTGACACCTGCGTCCGGCCGGCGAGAATACCGCGATGGGCAATTCTCCCCTCAACGTCCTCGCGGTCAACTCAAGCCCGCACCGGGAGAAGGGCGGCACCGGCCTAATGCTGGCGCCGTTTCTTGATGGCATGAAACACGCCGGCGCGCGGGTCGAACTGCGCTGCCTGCACGGCGCGGACATCCGGCCGTGCCGCGGTTGCCTGGCCTGCTGGTTTGGGACCCCGGGCCGGTGCGTCCAGCGCGACGCGATGGACCGGCTGCTGCCGATGGTGGCGCGGTCCGACGTGCTGGTGCTGGCCACCCCGCTCTACGTCGACGGCATGAACGGCACGATGAAGACCTTCCTCGACCGGTGCCTCCCGCTGCTCGACCCGTTCTTCGTCGTCCGCGGCCGGCGCTGCCGGCACGCGCGGGTCGCCGGTTTCCGGCCCGGCCGCGTCGCGCTCGTGTCGGCGTGCGGGTTCACCGAGGTCGCCAACTTCCGGCCGCTGGTCGCCCACGTCCGGGCGGTCGCCGCCAACATGGGGCGGGACTACGCTGGCGCGCTGCTCCGGCCCTACGCCGGCTCGCTCGACCACCTGGCGCGCGCGGGCGTCGCCACCGACGGCGTGTTCGCCGCGGCCGAAGCGGCGGGCCGCGAGCTCGTCCGGCGCGGCCGCGTCAGCCCGGCGCTCGAGCGGCTCGTCAGCCGGCCGCTCATCACCCGCGCCCGCTACGTCCGGGCCATCAACGTCTCCTTCCGCCGCCGGCTCAGGCGGCCGGGCCTTGACTGACCCCGACATCCGGAGCGTCACGCCGACCATCTGCCGGCTGATGGACGTCGCGCCGCCGGCGCTCTCGACCGTTCCCCCGCTCGATGCCGTCCTTGCCGCGGCGCAGGTCGAGTTTGAGGAGCACCCGGTCACGCGGATGCTCGTCTTCCTGCCGGACGCCATCGGCACCGCACTCTGCCGCGACTTCCAATCCGAGCTCGCGCTGGTCGAGATGGAAACCCAGGTCCGGGTCGAACTGCGCTCGATGGTCCCGGCCAAGACCCCGGTCTGCTTCGCCTCGATGTTCACGGGCGCGCTGCCCGACGCCCACGGCATCAGGCGGTACGAACGGCCGGTGCTCGTCTGCGACACGCTCTTCGACGCCCTGGCGCGCGCCGGCCGGCGGGTCGCCATCGTGGCGGTCCGGGAGTCGAGCATGGACACCATCTTCCGCAACCGGGATATCGACTACTATAGCGAGGACGATGACAGCGCGGTGGAGTCACGCGCGAGCGGGCTCATCGAGCAGGACCGGCACGACCTCGTCGTCGCCTACCAGCAGGCGTACGACGACTGCCTGCACCGCACCTCGCATCGCAGCCCCGAGGCGCTCGCCGCGTTCCGCCGGCACCTCGCCGATTTCAACTCGCTGGCCTTCATGGCCGGGATGTTCTGGGGCCGGCACGACCACGCGCTGCTCTTCGCCCCGGACCACGGCGCGCACGACGACGCGGCCGGCCGCGGCACCCACGGTGACAACATCCCGGACGACATGGAGGTCACCCACTTCTGGGGACTGCGCGCGGAGTCCCGGCTGCGGCGAGAACGCCTCATGCAACGCCTGGGAGAGAGCCGGTTGCGGAGTGCCAGGCTGAGGGCCGCCGGGCTGATGCCGGCGCATCCAGTCAGGGACAGACAACTGCCGGGCGACCGGCCGATGAAGATACTCTTTCTTGGCGACAGCCTGACCGAGGGCACGGTCGGCTCAGGGTTCATCCCGTTCCTCGATGACTTCATTCCCCATCACAATCACGACTACGTGAACCTCGGGGCCAACGGCGACACCATTGGTGGTCTCAGGCGTCGGGCCGAGGCTCTTGACCAGTCGGTGCGCGGCGATGCTGCGTTCGTCTGGATTGGCACCAACGACGTACTCATGCACCCGGACTGGCAGGACAACGCCGAGCAGGCCGAGGCGGACTACGCGGCGCTCTTGGCCGCGGTCAAACCGCGCGTCCGGCGCCTGTGGTCGGTCGCGCCGCTCATCGCCAGCCAGGCTCGTGCCGCGGAGTTCAAGCACGCCTTGGACCGGTCCGCCGAGATGATGCGGCGGGTTGCCGAAGGCGCGGGCGCGACCTGGGTAGACCTGGCCCCGGTGTTCTCCGAGCAGCCGGAACACGACTACACCATCGATGGCGCGCACCTTGGCCCGGACGGCGCGCGGCTCGTGGCCGGATGGCTGATTGGGCTCATCGACAATTTCGCCTGCGGCGGCCCGGCCTGACCAACGCCTGCCCGCGCGCGGCCCGGCGCCTGATTCGCGAACGCCAACCAGACAGGGGGCAACGCTTGCTCACCCACATCCAGGCCGACACCGGGCTTCACGACCACCGGTTCACGCTACCGCACAACCAGGGAAACCTGCTCACTCAAAGGTAGCCGGAAATGCTGCGCCACACGGAAGCCGACAACCGGGCCGTCATGCTCGGTGTCATCCAACCTGTCAACCTGCGTCTGTCCCTTACAGACAGCCGGGTCTTATCGCGAGATGACAGGTAACCGCGAACGCTGCGTGGGGGGCAGCCTGGGGGGAGCGGTGTCACAGACCCCGACTTGGCGGCTAACAGACGGAGAATCTGACAGATGCGCGCCCACACCCCGGACAGGCGGATTGTACTGATTAGGACAACAGCCGCGGGCGGTTCGCGGAGGTGTCCGGGACATGCTGCCGCAACTGGCTAAGCTGCCTCAACGGTGCCTTCGCCCCTGCCCGCACGCGGTGTACGGAACGTACTTCGGCCTGCTTGACTCGGTCTGTCTCCCGGCCTACACTGGCGGTCTATGGCAGGTAAGCTCCCGACGATTATCGATAATCAGGGCGGAATCACCTTGCGCGACGTCAAGGCGCAGAAGGCGAGCGACGACTCGCTGACCGGGATTGCCGCCGTGCGTGCCGCCCTGGCCAGCAAGCAGAGCGAGGTCTGTGTCTACACCTGGTCCAGGTTCCACGACAACTGCGACATCTTCGGAACGTGGCCGCCCAACCCGGTCGATTTCGCCACCATCGGCTCCAGCAACGTCACCCGGCCCGGCCTCAACACCAACTTGGGGTTCAACTTGCTCACCACCGACCGGGTGCACATCAGGGAGTTCGCCCGTAGTTCATCTGCCGGCTGGAGGGCAAGTTGAACGGCAATCGGAGCGACCCGTCCAGTCCGACCGATCGGCCGGCTCAGCCCCGCCGCCTCCGCCCTTCCGGCGGCTACCGTTCGCTGCACTCGTTCCAGTTGACCACCGTCATCTACGACGCCACGGTCGCATTCTGCGAGCGGTTCGTTGACAAACGCTCGCGAACGCACGACCAGATGGTGCAGGCGGCGCGTTCCGGCCGGCAGAACATCGCCGAGGGCAGCCGCGCGTCCGCGGCCTCGAGCCAGACCGAGCTGCGGCTGGTGAACGTGGCCCGGGCCAGCCTTGACGAGCTGCTGCTCGACTTCGAGGACTTCCTGCGCCAGCGTGGGCTCAGCCAATGGGCTAAAGATAGCCCCGAAGCGCTGGAGGTAAGAAAGTGGCATCAGACCGATCGGTCCGATCGGTCCAATCCGACCGATTACTCCCGCTGGCTCGCCAGCGACGACCCGGCCATTGTCGCCAACGCTGTCATCTGCCTCATCAACCAGGCCAACTACCTGCTCGACCGGCAGGTCGCGGCCCTGGAGCGCGACTTTGTGAAGGCCGGCGGGTACTCTGAGCAACTGGCCGCAGCCCGCATCGCGGAGCGGGCAAAGCAGCAGACCTATCCGACCAATCAGCTTGCTCCGACCGATCGGTCCGATCAGCCCTTGCCCAACTGCCCGCTTTGCCGCCGGCCGATGACCCTGCGCAACGCGCGCAAAGGCCTGAACGCCGGCACGCAGTTCTGGGGCTGTACCGCTTTCCCAAAGTGCCGCGGCACGCGGCCGCTGGACTGGCTTGGCCGGCCAGCCTCATCCGACCAATCGGTCCAATCCGACCAATCCGACCGATGACGCCCGACCTCTCCTCCGCCCTCCGCAACGCCACCGACCTCCGCTCATCTGCCTGCGGCCTCGGGGCTATCAAGCTATCGGTAACGGTGACCGAACTGCCGCGATTCGCGTGAATGGGTGCCGGGCGCGCGGCCCGGCTTTGACTACCCGGGACAACTCCGTTATCTTTAGGACGCTAGATACACGGGCCCGTAGCTCAGGTGGTCAGAGCAGCTGACTCATAATCAGCCGCACTGGCACGGAAGCTACGTGGCTTCGTGACTTACAGGGGCGGCTTCCGGGCTGTGCCGCCTTTGTGCCAGACCGAAGCAGGAGATCGACTCAACCGCAGCTCCCAAACCTTCCGGCTGGACGCCCAAGTAGCGCATCGTCGTCTCCAGGCTCCGATGCCTGAGCACGGCTTGGATGCGCCGGACGTCCACTCCAGCGTGGAGCATGGCGGTTGCGCTGGTGCGCCGCAGGTCATGCAAGCGGAACCTGCGAAGTCCAGCTCGGTCACGTGCCCGGTACAACACGCTACGTATGCCATCGACCGTGTACGGCCTGCCCGACTTGGACTGGAATAGCCACTCACCGGACAGCCGGGCTTCGACGATGCCCTGGACGCGGCTGCTGACCGGCACTTCGGCCGGCCGCTGCTCCTTGGGGTGGGCCAGCAGCAGCGTATGGTGCACCGCGTCGTAGTCGCACGGTCTCAGGTTCAGCACCTCGCTCACGCGCATGGCGGTGCCAAGCAGCGTGTCGAAGATGTCCCGGGCAGTCCCGGCCAGCTGTTCGCGCCAGCGCACGACTTCCGGCTCAGTGGCAGCCCAGGATGACCGCATGTTGTGCTCGGACTTCTGCTTCAGGCTGGCGGCAGGGTTCTCGTTGCAGTGGTGCTCGCGCAGGCAGAACTGGAAGAATCCCTTGAGCACTGCCACCTCACGGTTGAGGGTCGCCCGCGTGAGCGGGGCTCCGGTCCGCGGGTTACGTGCCAGGCTCCGGTTCGCCAGGTAGCTGCGCAGGTCCGACTCGGTGACTTCGTGCACAGGCCGGTTCTGAACACAGGCCGCCAGCCGGCCCAGTGTCAGCGCGTCCTGTCTCGCTTGGGATGCGCACTTCGGCTTGCCGTACCGGTTCTCGCACCCGCACGAACACCGCTGCAAGTAGTCCTGCACCGCCTTTCCGATCTGGGTAGGGCGCCGCACCCTTGCATTGAGCAGACCGTGAAGCTGCATCAGCTTCAGCAGCCGCTCGGTGCTGAGCCTTACCCGCTTGCCGTCTATGACGCCCAAGTCGAGATAGTCGGAATCACCACGTCGGTAGATCCGCATGGTAACTCCTCTCGTTCTGGGCGCCATAGACTAGCGTTGCGAAGTCACGACGTCAATGCCCGAATCCGCGGACGACTCCCTGAAGTCGGCGCATTCACTCAAGTCCAGCCGGCGGCGTACGCGGACGGCTGTTTTCCGGCCATCCTCCTGATTCCTCTCTGCGCGCTCCTCTGCCGTCGGCAGGCTTCTAGAAGATGCTTCTAGACAGTCACCATGATGTATGGGGTTCGTACCACCACGGTTCATGGTGACGGCTTGGCTCATTGGTTTCACACAGACTCCAGCCTGCCTCTCTTGTCTTGTGAAGCAGCCTTCGCTGTTACGCGGCCTATCGCACTTCCGCTTGGAGAACCGGTGTTGTCGCTCTAGAATGGTGTTGACGGAATGGGGTGGCAATTCCTCACCATACGGCAGGATATGGTAGCGTGTGCGGCCGCCCGATGTAGACCGGTGCTTCTTGATGAGACCCATCCCCTCTAGGCCATTCGTTGCTTTGGATACTAGATTGGGGTGAACTTTGGCGAGCTCCGACAGCCGCCTGACGCTCACCTCCACTGACGTCTTGTCGCGAAAGCGAGTGTAGAGCAGTGCAAGCACGACTTTGATTTCTGTCGGGGTCATGGCGCGGATCAGCGCTCTCTTCAGAAGCACGCGCGGCACCTTGAAGTAGGGCAGGCTGAATTCCTCCCGTTCACGAAGGAGCTCGGCAGCTATTGACAAGCCCGATTTCACTATGACTACATTGTCCCCGGACCCAAGGGTCTGCGCCAGCGCAGGCTGTGTGACTTCTTCTGGAACATGTGTTGGGTTGCCCAGCCAAAAGGTAACACCACGCCCAGATGGCGGGGCCTACAACGGGGTCGCGGCTAGTGGGTCAGGTAGTGTTGAGTCTTCGGCGCCAGATGGATAGGTTCTTCCTGCATGGGACACTGCAGCAGGTTCTCCTGAGATTGTCGGTCATGATCGGAGTCCGGCACCTCCTGCGTCGGTCAGGTTTGTGTCGCGACGACGCTATGTCCCACCAGTGTCGTACCAGGAAGTCCGCGTAGGCGCACAGTCTGTAGTGTGGCACGCGCGGACGCTGCGAAGACGTGCCATGGACACACCGCCATGCGCGCCGGGAATCCTTCCAGAAGCGCGGTCCGGCACGCATCTTCTCGTAGACGAAATACAACTGCGCCTTCCTGATGAAGTCGGCGACACCCCAGCTGCGGGCGCGCACCTCGGGTACGAGTTGTGCAGTGCGAAGCAGAAACTCGCCAGCGTTTCCTGCGAGGTCCGGGTCTGCGGTCGGACTGGCCTGCAGGGCAGCGATTTGATGCGCCATGTGCCGGATGGCAATCTCCAAACTGCGACCGTCACTATCGGCGATATCGGGCGACTCGCGCCTGGCCAGCAGGAGCACTTGGTATACCAAGTCCTGGGCCGGCTCGCGACACAGGTCCAGACCATTCAAAGCACACTCGAGCATCGGCATATTAATGACGCGTTGGATTGAGCGACGGTCTGAAATCAACTGGGCGGGGACAACCTTCGCTTCCCGTCTTGCCGTTGCCCGAACCACAGCCAAGAAACGTTCATCAAAGTCGGCAGGGCGCACTTCATCGAACACGGACTTTCCGAAAGAGCCGTCAGGACTGGCCATGAGAGTCTTAAGGAACCTTCGCTTGAGTCTGGCGAACTCCGACCTTGTCGGCTGACGGTCTACATTGCGGACGAGAAGTCGCAGGAGATGGCCGTAAGCGGACGCACGGCTACTGCTCCACCCCTTCAGCGGGGCCGGGTCGCCATTGGCGACAAGCTTCTCCAGAAACGTCACCAGTTGCTTGGCGCGTGTACAGGATTCCCGCCACCCGTCCCGCGCCTCGTCCAGATGAAGCGGGCTGACAAGGTCGAGCACCTCGTAGGCCTTTCGGTGACCCAGCACTTCTTCCTGGTCCAGGAGCAACAACGAGGCCAGCGCACTCTTCTGTCCCCGTTTGATGGTTGCCCGCGCAAGCCGCATGAGCAGCGTGCGAGCGTGACCAGTCAGGCTGCCAATGGTAGCGAGCCCGGTCTTGCTCTGGGCGGCGATGGAACCGAGTTTCACCAAGCTCGGGTCGCGTAGGAATACCAGCAGCACTGTGAACCACCGCATCCGGAACTTCGCGGGCGAAACGCACACATCGTCCGCGACGCCGTAGACCTCCCAGCCAGCCGCCTGCGCGTCGAGCTCGTCTGCCTGTGTGGCTGGTGCCGTCGCCGAGCGCCTCACCGGAGCATTGTAGTGAAGTCGGGCACTCCAAGCAACGGCAACGGTCGCGCTCCCCCCCCTGGTGTTCTCTCTGTGTGCACCCGGGGAGGGGGTCTGGAGGGGACTTTCAGCAAGGGTTGCTCTGTGCTCGCCCATTTTTGGTGAGCTGACTTGTTTGTGGTTGTCGTCGCGGGAGTTGGCATCGCGGCACAGTCGGCCCATACCCAGGAGAGTATTGGCATACGCATGTCCTGAACAAGCCGGCACGAAACCAGTCATCCCATGACGACTCCTAGCCAAACTGCACCATATGCCGTGATAGCAGGTCTTGGTGCGTGGTCTCAGGGCAAATCCGCGCCGATTTGTGGCATTTGTGCTGCTACAGAGGGTCTTATTGACAGCTGCAAGGCCCGGACCGGCGTCAATCGAACTAACTCCAGTCTAGTCAATACGCTAGCTGGGTCCGGGCTGCCGATTTCGCTCCCCTGAGGTGTCAGCTGGGCGGCTGAAAACGGCAGATACGGGAGTGCGCACCCAGCACGACACTGCACAGTTTTCGGCGGACCCGCGATCTGCCATAGCCCCCCAGAATCCACGACTCGCCCGCATGGACCGACAGCCCGGAAGGCTCCGTGTGGCATGTTGGACAGGGCAGCTTGACTCCGCCCGGCCAGCTGCCTACACTATCGGCCGATGGCAGGAAAGCTACCGACGATTATCGACAACCAGGGTGGGATCACATTGCGCGATGCCGTGGCGCAGATTGCTCAGACTACCAAGAACCTCGACGTCGCCACCGGCTTTTTCGAGCTGGGTTCGTTGCTCTCGCTCGAGGGCGAATGGCAGAAGATAGGCAAGATCCGAATCCTGCTTGGCGATGCTGTCGGCCGCACAACCAGGCGCGAGCTCTTGGCCGGATTCTCTAGGGGGAACGAAGAGGCGATGGAGGCGCAGAAGGCGAGCGACGACTCGCTGACCGGGATTGCCGCCGTACGCGCCGCTTTGGCCAGCAAGCAGATCGAGGTCGGCGTGTACACCCGGTCCAGGTTTCACGCCAAGTGCTACATCTTCGGCACGCAGCCGCCCAACCCGGTCGATTTCGCCATCATAGGGTCGAGCAACTTCACCCGGCCCGGCCTCAATACGAATGTGGAGCTCAACCTGCTCACCACCGACCAGGTGCACATCAAAGAGTTGGCCAAGTGGTTTGCCGATATGTGGAAGGATGCGGCCGGCGAGCTGCTCAATGACGAGGCCATCGCTCTCATCGAGCGCCACACCCGCGAGTTCACGCCCTTCGAAGTCTATGCCAAGGCGCTGTTCGAGTTCTTCGCGGGCCGGCAGAAGACATCCGACAACTGGGAGCGAACCGAGAGCGCCGTCTACCCGCGGCTTTCAAAGTACCAGCAGGACGGATATCACACCGCGCTGCGCATGGCCGACGACTGGGGCGGCGCGCTGGTCTGCGATGGCGTCGGGCTCGGCAAGACCTACATCGGCCTGATGCTGCTGGAGCGGCTGGTGCACGACAAGAACCGGGTCCTGCTAATCGTGCCCAAGTCGGCGGAGGTCAGCGTCTGGCTGCGCCATGTCCAGCCGACCCCGACCAACCCCGACCCGCTGCTCAAGCACCTGCACCGTTCGGTCTTCGGTCAGCTGTTCCGTGTGAAGCGCCACACCGACTTCGGCCGACCCGACACGATTTCCGAGGAGGAGCTGCAGGAACTGGAACGCGACACGGATGCTATCATTGTTGACGAGGCCCACCACTTCCGGACGCCGTCCGCGCACCGCAGCCGGCTGCTCAAGCGTATCGCCAAGGGCAAGAAGGTGTTCCTTTTGACCGCCACGCCCATCAACAACAAGCTGCTCGACCTTTACGAACTCATCAGCTACTTCGCGCCCGACAAAGACCACTTCCGCCGGATCGCGGTACAGGATTTCCGCAAGCTGTTCTCCGGCCCGGACCGGCAGTTTGAAGAGGCTATCCGCCTGGGCGACTGGCGCGACCTGAAGGAAGTGGACAAGTTTCTGAGCGAACAGCCGCTGTTCCGGCAGGTGCTCATCCAGCGCAGCCGCCGCTACGTCAAGGAATCAGAGCAGGGCCGGGAGAACGCGCCGGTCTTTCCCGAGCGTCAGCGGCCCAGGGTCATCCACTACTCGCTGCGCAAGGTGTACGCGACCATCTATGACGAAATCAAGCAGGCGTTCGACCGGGACGCGCCATTCCTGAACCTGGCGCTGTACGTGACCGAGGCGTACCGCAAGGGCGAGGCCGAGGAGCGCAAGCTGCTGGACCAGCGCAAAGTCGTCGGCCTGATACGCACCCTGCTGCTCAAGAGGCTGGAGAGTTCGTACAAGTCCTTTGAGGCGTCGGTCGAGGACCTCCTCGCCAAAATGGCCGACTTTGTGCACGCCTATGACCAGGAGAAGTACGACGGCTGGGTCAAGGCCAACAGCCGCTACTGGAACCGCATCAAGGACCACCAGCGCGTGCGGCTGGAACTGTCGGACGAGGAAGCCGAGAGCGAGGACGAGGAAGAGAACGCTCTGCCCGAGAGCCTGCGTATCGTGCCGGACGAGCATCACATGGACCGGCTGCTCGGGGACGTGATTGACGACATGAACGTCCTTCTTGAGTTCCTGTCCAAGCTGGCCAAGCGCTTCTACACCGCCGACGACAACGAAGACCCGGCCAAGGACGACAAACTGCAGAAGCTGCTGGCGCTGCTGACATCGCCGCCGGCCGAAGGCGAGCCCGACATCAGGGGCAAGAAGCTGGTCATCTTCACCGAGTTCCGGGACACCGCGCGCTACCTGCTGCAGCAGTTGCGCATCGCCGGCCTGGCCGATGTCGAAGAAATGGACTCGACCCGCAAGATGAACCGGGAGGAAGTCATCAAGCGGTTTGCGCCCTACTACAACTGCGAGCCTGGCCAGGTGGCCGACTACCTCAAGACGCCCATCAATGTCCTCGTTTCCACCGACGTGCTGTCCGAGGGCCTGAACCTGCAGGATGCTTCGCTGATGGTGAACTACGACATGCACTGGAACCCGGTGCGGCTGATGCAGCGCATCGGCCGCGTTGACCGGCGGATGGACCTGGCTATCGAAAAGCGGCTCAAGCGGCCCAAAGAGCTGCGCGGCAAGGTGTTCTTCTGGAACTACCTCCCGCCCAAGGAGCTCGACGAAATTCTGGGCCTGTTCCGGCGCGTCACCGGCAAGGTGCTGCGCATCAATGCCGCGCTGGGCATCGAGGGCGCGCTTCTCACGCCCGACGACCCGGACATGACGCTCAAGGAGTTCAACGAAGCCTACGAAGGCAAGGAGAGCATCGAGGAGCAGATGCGGCGCGCGCTGGAAGACATCGAGCGCGAGCATCCTGACCTGTACGCGTCCCTTGCCGGCCTGCCCGGGCGGGTCTTTTCGGGCAAGACCTGGCAGGCGAGCGTGAAGCTCAAGCCGGGTATCTTCTGCGCCTGGCGGGTCTGGCAGGATGCCGACAAGAAGGCATCCGAGGTGCGCTGGTACTACCGCGAGCGCGAAACCAGCGCCATCTACGAGGGGTTCGAAGAACTGTGGCGGGCCGTACAGTGCGAGCCGGAGACAAAGCGGGCAGTCAAGCTCGGGGTCAAGGAACTCAGGCCCGAGCTGCAGGCAGTCGAGGAGGGCCGGGTGCTCAAACTGATGCGCGACCGCGGCCTGCCCCTGTCACTCAAACCGGAACTTATCTGCTGGCTCGAGGTTAGCTAGGTGCCTGGTCCTGACCGCATCGAATCCGCTCTGAAGTCGGCGCTCGACTTCAAGTCGTTCGCCGGCGGTCTGCTGCGCGATGCGCTCAAGTGGCCGGTGCCGGAGGGTCTCCGGCCGGCCGACGTCGGCTACGAGTGGAGCCCGGACGAGGTCGGCACCGACGCGACCACGCACAAGGCACGGGCCTGGGAGCTCCTGATGCTGCCCCACGAGGAGCAGCCCTGGGGCGTGTTCCTCCTGGAGTTTGACGAGCCCAAGGTCTTCGACACTCGCGGGTTCGGTACGCCGCTGCGCGCGGTCCTCCGCCGGCTCGTGGCCAGCCGGCGCAAGGATGCCAATCTTCGGTCCTGGAACCTTGAGAACATCCTGTTCATCTGCACCCACGACTACAAGCAGTACGTCTTCGCCGCGTTCCGCGACCAGTTCGGCACAGGCAAGGTCTCGGATGCCAAGCTCGCGACCTTCGGCTGGGATTCGGGCCAGCCCTGCCGCACCGTCGTCACCCAGAACCTGCCGTACCTGGAGTGGCCCGATGACCCGGCCGAGAAAGACACTTGGCTGAAACAGTGGGCCAGAGCCTTTGACAAACAGCCGCTCACCGACGCCTTCTTCAAGGCGTTCGACAAGGCGCTGGAGGCAATCAAGGCCGACCTCGAGAAACTGAGTAAGCCCAAGATGGACTCGGCCGACGCCTACTCGAAGGCGCAGCTCCTGCTTGAACGGCTCATCTTCCTGTACTTCGTCCAGAACCGGGGCTGGTTGGACCAGAATTCCGACTTCCTCAAGGCCGGGTTCGAACCCTACCGTGCCCTTCCCAAGGACACGACCTACTATTCCGAGTTCCTGGAGAACCTCTTCTGGTCCTTGAGCAGCGCGCCGGGCAGCCGGCACACCCGCGACGACAACGTACCGTTTCTGAACGGCGGGCTGTTCAACGACGACGAGTTCGAGCCCTCGCCCAAACGTCGGCGCGACAACCCGGCCCTGCCCATCCGCAACGCCACCTTCGCCCTGGTATTCGACGACTTCCTTGAAGCGTTCAACTTCACCGTGCGCGAGGATACGCCGCTGAACCAGGACGTGGCGGTTGACCCGGAAATGCTCGGCAAGGTGTTCGAGTCCATCGTGCTGCACGCCGAATCAGCCGACCCGGACGCGACCGCGCCCGACAAGCGCAAAGAAACCGGCTCATTCTACACCCCGCGCATCGTGGTCCACTTCAACTGCCGCGAGGTGCTGTACCAGTGGCTGAAGCCGAGGCTTACCGGTCCTGACTGGCCGTCACGCCTCCGCCAACTGCTCGGATTGGACGCATCCGATGGATTGGACCGAGCGGAGCTTGACGCCCTGAAAGCGCTCCTCTCGCCCGATGAAGGCACGCGCCTGCTGGAGCTGCTCAAGGCCATTCGCGGCTGCGACCCGGCAGTGGGTTCAGGTGCCTTCATGGTCGGGCTGCTCCACGAACTCACCAACCTGAGGCGGCTGGCGCTAGCGGCCGCCAAAGGCTATGTGGACCCGGCGCGCTCTGAGGGTGCAGGTTGGTTGCACAGAACTAAGGCTGAGATCATCCAGAACTGCCTGTTCGGCGTGGACATCCAGCAGCAGGCTATCGAGATCTGTATGATCAGGCTCTGGCTGTCGCTCGTCGTGGACTACGATTTAGGCGTGGACCCGCTCAAGGCCAGCAAGCCGCAGTTCCGGGCCGCGCTCAAAGACATCTCCCAACTGCCCAATCTCGAAATGAACTTCAAGCGCGGTGACAGCCTCCACGATCACATCTGCGGCGTGCCGATAGTCATCCTGCCCGGCAAAGAACACCGCCACCAGCGCCAATTCGACGCCATCAGCCGGCTGGGCGAGCGTCTGCACAATGCCAAGACGTGGAACGCCAAACGCAACCTGCGGCTCGACATCCTCAAGAAACGGCTGGAAGTCAGCGAGAAGGTACTGGCTGACCAACTGCAGTTGCACAGGCAGGAAGACTCCTCCCTGGCCGGGATGTTCGGTGACACCGGGACCAAGGCCGAGCGGCGCAAGAGAATAGCGCACGAGTCCCGCCAGCTCGAGCAGGCGCTGGCCGGGGTCAAGGCCGCACAGCGCGAACGGGACGAACTGGAGAGACGGCCGCAGGAACACGCCTTTGTCCAGCGCCTGCGCAAGCTCGAAGGTGCCAGCTTCGACGCGCCATTCAACTTCGCTTGGCGACTAGACTTCCCGCAGGTCTTCTGGCCCGAAGCGCCCAAGACCACACTCAACGGCAAGCTCGCGCTGGGCAACGAGCTCAAAGGCCAGATGGACATTACCGCGACAGCGTCGATGCTCGGCGGCTTCGACCTCTTCGTCGGCAACCCGCCATTTGTGATGGCTGCCAATTCCAGATCCTGCGAACTCTGGCGCGAGCGCTGGTCTCCGTACTGCTATCGCAAGTACCACATGCTTGTGCCGTTCTTCCCGCTTTCGTTTGGCTTGCTAAGGCGCGGCGGGGAGCTCGGCTTCATTGTTTCCAATGCCTTTGCGACCAGGGATTTCGGAAAGCCTCTGATAGAGCTGTTCTTTCCGACAATAGACATCCACGAACTGGTGGACTGTTCCGGTCTGGAGTTTCCGGGTCACGGCACACCAACATGCCTTGTTTTTGCGACTCGCGGTCCACGAACCGCTGGGGCATCGTCGGTGCTAGCGATCATCCGTCGTGGGGGCGGTGATCCTAAGACCCCGCCAGAGGATTCGCCCCTCTGGCACGCACTGGAGTCACATCACGCGGACGTCGGCTATGACGACGGGACAGTGTCCGTTGCATGTGTGCCGCAGACAGAGCTATCCTCATGGCCACTGGACTTCGAGATGGCCAACACACGGCTGCGTAGACTGTTGGCCGCTGGCTGTGGGACGGTCCGCGATCACCTAAGCTGCGACATAGGATTCGATGCGGTGAGCGGAGCCGATGAATTCTATTTTGTCAGCTCAGGCTATGCGCGCAGGGCGTGCGTGGCGAGGAAGTTCATACATCCGCTGCTGGAAGGGGACAACATCCGCAACTGGGCAGTTATTGACCAGTCATACGCGCTGTTTCCATATGATGGCCGTAGTCCCGCATCTCCCGAGGAAGTTGCGCCCACGTTCACGTCATTTCGGCAGGCACTGATGGAACGCCTGTATTTCAAAAAGACCAACGAACAGCGTGGTCTTAAATGGTGGGAGTACGCCATCGTCATGTGGGACAAGCGAAGCATGAAGGGTCACTCGCTTGGCTACAGCGAGATAGCCACTCACATGCATGCGCAACTCTTTGACCGGTCTACCGTTGCCTCTCAAACCGTGCAGGTGCTGAAGCTGTCGCAACAGGAACACATGGCCGCGCTGCTCTCGTTAGGTCATATGCATTCGTCAGCGGTGCTCTTTTGGGCCAAGACTATGACATACAACAAGGGCAAAGGGGAATCCGCCGAGAAGGAACGTCACGTCTACTCGGGCGGCAAGCTGCAGCTACTGCCGGTGCCGGGCAAGTTGGCACAGGCGTTGCGGGGCGAGTGGAACCCGCTGGCGAAGCGGTTAGCGGAATTGGCCGAGGCGTGCTGGCAGCGCGGACAGGAGATGCCGTCGCTCGCGCTGAAGAAGCTGTTCGAGAAGCCGGGCGAGGCTTATCACGAGTGGAACTCGTCCCTGCCCGGCCACGAGAAGCCTCACGTGGTTGTCAGCGAGCCGTTCGCATCTGCCGCGGAGCTGAAGCAGGCATTCGAGCGCGCGGTCGCCCAGCGCGAGAAGCTGCGCAGCGTGATGATAGCCCTGCAGGAGGAGATGGACTGGCTGGTCTACGCAGCCTACGGCCTCCTGCCCGAAGACCACCCGGCCGCTCAGGTCCAGTCCGCGCCCGAGCCGCTGGGCAAGGACCAGCGACCCTACCGTCTGTGGCAGGCTGCGGACGGGGACTTCGCCAGGGCCATCGGCCTGACTCCATCCGACTGGCCCGAGCCGCGCCGCAAGCTCTGGCGCGAGCGACTTACCGCTATCCGCGACAACGAGCACATCCGCCGCATCGAGCAGCCGGTGTACAAGCGCCGCTGGGACGAGCAGTGGAAAGTGAAGAACCGGTGGGAGTGCGGCCCGGTCGCATACGAGGCAGAACTGGCCGATGCCTTCACGTGGTGGCTCTTGGAGAAGGCCGAGTGGCATCTTGAGCACAAGAAGGACGGCGGGCCGATTGAGTTGGCCGACTGGGCGCAGGCGCTCTGGCGCGACGAGCGGGTTCAAGTCGCAGTCAAAGCTGTCGCGCCGACGTCCGCCGGCATCGCCGCGTTCACTGACCTTCTGAAGTCGGTCGTGGAAGAGGAAACGGTCCCGGACGGCATCCCGTTCGCCAAGCCGTGGGAAGAGTTGGAAAAGAAGAAGCTCGCCGGACTCGCCAAGGCCCGCAAGATTCGCGGCAAGCTCAACGTCCCGCGCGAGCGGTTCCATGTGGTAAGCAGGGGCGTGTACAACTGGGCCGGGCTGATGTTCAGGTGTTAGTGGAAACTGACCGCGCAGGCCGCGCCGCCCCGCATGTGCCGCTGGACATAGCGCGCCTGCGCAAGGTCATCTCGGAGGATATCGCCGGCTTCAAGGCAGAACTTGACGCACCCAGGCTAACACATGAGATAGAAATGCGCAGACACAGCGTGAACTTCTGGGCGCGATTCCTGCCAGAGGTCTTCGACGACGAACTGAAGGCTGACATGGCTGCCTTTCTAGACGAGGTGAGGGCACGCCCCAGCTATAGTTGGGAGTGGTACTACCGCTGTTTTCACATGGACGTTGCCATGTATTCCGTCACAGGCGATTATCGGTGGATTCGACCCGTGCTGGGTAATGCCGGGCACGGTACAAGCGACATACGTTTGATTGCTCTCGAAGCTATGGCTACGGTCGCCGAACGTCTGAACCTATGTGAGGACAGTCTGTTTCGACGTGCTATCAGAAGGAACTTCGAGTCATGGCAATTCTACAGCGATTGGTGCGTCGTTCTGCTTGCTGTCTGCGGCACGACGAGGGACGCGAGGCTGTACTCATTGCAGTCGCTGTTAGACACGTACGAGCCGGACGACCGCACCGTCAACGCCCTCCGTGAGTTCGTGGGCGGCGGGTATGTGGCCAACCCGTTCTGCTCTACCTTGCTGGAGGTAACCGGCTACGCTAGTTGCCGATTGGCTGCGCGCTGCCCCACTACTGCGCCAGCCCAGCCTGCGGGTGTGCAGTGTCCCGACATGCACGAATTGCACCGCAGGATGGCAGCACACCCACTAGCCGCGGGCCTCATTACTCTGGCAGAGGAGAAACCTGCGTCTGGTGGCGTCCTACCCGCCACGGTCGCCCCTTCCGCGCCGTCCCGTATCAACGTACCGAACGAGACCGCCATCGAACGGCAGGAGGAGTTGCCACTGGCTGTCAGGTTCGCAGCCCGGGATAGGATCAACCCCACCAGTGTAGTGGCCCGCTCGCTGGACATCCATCTTATGAATGTCCAGCAGAGGTATGATGCCCGAGCAGGTGACTTTGACAGTTTCGTGCATCGCGTCTATGCCTGTGAGTTTGAGGAGCGGCACAGAGCCACGGTAGGCCGAGTTGTTACGATCCACGGCGCCGACAGCCGGGCTCTTGAGGTCGCCGCCGAGTATGTCTATGTCAGCGCCTCTGCAGGCAGGCGTGGTAGGGACTGGAACCTGCTTGCACGACAGCTTCTCTGCCGCGACGAGGTTCACTACGACCAACTGGCATACGAACGTGACAGTGGTAACGTGGAATATGCCACGTTCGAAGTTGCAGGCTGAGGCATGCGCCTACGGAACAAACGTCGGCTTCATTTGCGGGAGCGAATAACCGTCTTCTTGCTGCCGCTGCTGGCGAGTAGATGCGATTCTCGGTATCCCCATACATCTGGGTTGTGCACGCGGCGGGCCGACCCGGCGGGAAGGTCCGCATGAGCAGGCTGCGATAATGGCCATTGTCGAACGTGAGCGGCTGCTGTGGGCGCTTGATGTTCTGAGCACCATCACTCCATCGAGGACAACGTACCCGGTATTGGAGATGGTTCGCCTCGACACCTCGGCTACTGAGCTCCGGCTGGCAGCAACAGACCTGGATGTCTTCCTGCAGTTGGCGCTTCCGATAGAGCAGGGCGAGCCGAGCAGCGTGGCGGTACTCATTCCTGTTCTACGGCGAGTCCTCTTGGCTGTCAGCACTGACACGGTGGCTGTGCTGGTGGATGGCGTGCACCTGGAGGTACGCGCCGGCGCTGCACGCTTCCGCTTTGATGGCGTCGGACCAGAGGAGTTTCCCAATGTCCCCCACGGTGAGCAGGGGTTGCCTTGGCACGTCCGGGGTAGCTTGCTGCACGCAATGTGCCGGACGGTGTCGTTCTGTGCGAGTCGAGACGAGACGCGGCCTGCTATGAACGGCATTTGCATTGAGTGTTCGGCTGACCGCGGCACTGTACTCGGACCTGCCGACCTGAGAGTGGTTGCCACCGACGGCCACCGGCTGGCGGTCCGCAACACCATGCGGGACTTCAGGGCCGTCGAGAAGTTCGTTGTGCCGCGAGGACTGACCGACCTTGTGCCAGAGACCGAAGAACTCGTGAAGCTGAGCGTCGGCAGCTGCACCATTGGCGCCACGCTGTCGGACCGGCACATTGCGATGCGCCTGCTGAACGACGCGTACCCTGACTACGCACCCCATTTGAGATGGACCAGCCCCTGCGTCTTGCGGTGTAGTAGAACGGAACTGCTCGAGGCCACTGAGAGAGCCGCCAGGCTTCGCATGTCGAAGGTGGGCACGGTTGCCGCCCTGCTGCTGAGCCCAGAAATGTCAGAGTTGTACGCCCGGAACCGACGCAGGTCCAAGGTGCGAGTGCAGTTGAGTTCGGGCAGATACGAAGGCACTCCACTCCGCATTGGTTTCGTTGCTGACTACATGGCAGGTATCCTGCAGCACATGGCAGGACCATTCGTCAAGCTGGGATTTGCGTCTCCTGAGCAGTCGATAGTCATCGAGGATGATGTTCCGCCACCTGGTACTGCTTGCCTGCTGATGCCTATCAAGGATCCACCCCTGCCCGCCTGAGGCTGATGGCGAACGAGGATTCCACGACGGAACCCTACCTGGGCGGCTAAGGTGACAATTGGCATCAGCATAGGCGCGCCCTCCGTCGTCCCCGACAAGACCGGTTGCATGGTCACCGACAACTGCCGCACGCTCAAGTTCGACACTCACGAGTTCGAGAAGGAGTGGGTCGTGGTCCCTCGAGTTCCGGAGACGCTGGCGGGTTCGTTGGACGAAACGTGAACCGACAAGACATAGCATATTGCGGGATTTGCGCTCAGGCGGCGCTCAAACAATGGAAGGGCTGGCCCCACAGAGATGCGGTCCCGGTCTTGCCGCGCATCGAATCAGGCATCTGCAATCGGTGCGGCAAACCAGCCGGACCGCTGATGAGTGGCAACATCGCTTGGTACAACCATCACGGACCCTACAACACAGGGCTGCCCGACTACTGGCTTCTCGTTGTGAATGCCGGCGAGAACCTGCGAAACTGGGGGTTCCCGTACTTTGCGGAAGGACCCTGCCCGGTCTGCGGCGAACGAAGCGTCGTCAGCTGTATGAGCCTCCCGAATGGTGGTCAGGAGCTGAAGTACAACTGCCCAACCTGCGGCGTGCTGGAGCCTACTCGCCGATCCGCATGGTCCCTGCCGGATGTCCATCGCAGAGACGGCCAGGCGACGTAGAGTATGCCCCGGAAGCTGGTGCTGCGCTCAGGGCGCGTTAGGAAGGTCAACGCCGACCCGGGGCGCTGGATTGAGGTGCTGGACAGAAGACGCAAGAAGCCCTTCGGCGGACCATCGGAATACTTCCACAGACGAGCCATCTCGCGGCTAGGACTGATCGGACTTCGCAGGGCACTCACCGACGAGCGGTTTTTGGAATACGTCTATGCTACCCTTGCGGCGTGGGGTCTGCACAGGATGGGCAACACGAAAGCGAAACTTATCGACTTCGACATGTTCCAACGCGAGCTGGCCAGGAGGAGACGCGAGATTCTCGCGCTTGGAGGGAAGACGATCTTCGATGCAGCTACCGATGAGAGCGTAGTGGGGGATCTCGCGGCTCTCGCGACGACGCTGAAGGTCGGCGTCGGAAACAAACGGTTGGTCTACAGCAGCAAGGCGCTACACCATCTCCTACCAAGACTCCTGCCCCCAATAGACAACCAGTACACTCTACGCTTCTTCTATGGACGAACTCAGGTGTCGAATCCCGACCGGCGCTTCAAGGCGATCTACCACGGGTTTATCGACATCGCGAAGGGCAATCGACCCGTGCTGGAGAGGTGGGCCAGCAAAGGCACAGGATTTCACACTAGCATCACAAAGGAGATAGACAACGCCATTGTGGGCTACGTACTGAAGCACTACCCGAGCAGCAAACGAGTACGTCGCTAGCCAGACGATGAGGGACTTCTACAGCGAATACGGCATCCTGCGCCGCATTCTCGAAGCCTGGGAGAGAACCACTAATGGCCGATAGCCCAGAGACCCAAAGTCCGTCCCAGGGAATCCGACATCGTCTACTTGGGTGTCTGCCCGCCTACATCGAGAAGTACGCGCTTCCTCGGACAGCCATCAAGCAGAGCTCAGCCGGCGTGCCGCTCCTGATGCAGATCGACCGTCTGCGCCACGCGAACTTCCTGGATACCAGCTTCGGAGCGATTGCCGCCCGGCCTAGTTGGTTCAGAAGGGTCACCGGCAACGCTCGCTTCCGAGCCACGGATGGAACAGAAGTTCCTGAACTCTGTACGCTGAACAGCTCCGACGCGCTGCTCATGAACGTGTTTGCCCACCCAGCGGTCATAGCGACTGACGCCGTGGCGGCGGTGATGGGAACTGGACGGCTGTTGGAGCCGGACTTCGGCAGTCCCATCCAAGTCCCCAAACTGACCAAGAAGCACCACAGTACCATCGACATGCGAATGGACGGCCTGCTGGTTGAAGCCAAACTCACGGAAGAGAACAAGCGGGAGCCCCACGACATCGACAACTATCGGGACTATCACCGTGTGTTCGACACCGCTAGGCTAGGCGGTCTTCCAAATTCCTACATCGGCTTCCAGCTCATCAGAAACGTGTTGGCGGCCCACGCCGAGGCGGGCAGGTTCCTTGTGATCCACGACGCCGAGCGGCCCGATCTAGACTCAATCTGGCGGCAGATTCAAGACGCCATCTTGTCCTCGGAACTGCGTGACCGCTGCAGTGCGCTCACCTGGCAGCAGCTTGCCACCGCTGTGCCGGCCGACTTGCGCGGTTTCCTAGCCGTCAAGTACGGTATTACATCCACGCCCCGCCCGAACGCAAGACGAAATTGAACGCCGAGGAGGCCATTGTTGCGGTTCTGCACAAGGATAGGGAGCTTGAGGCTGCGGAGTTGTACGACCGCGCACAGAGGCTCTATGACGGGACCCGAAATGCTCTGCTTGCCGCACGGTGGCGATTGACTGACAGCGGCGAAGTGATGTACATTGCGACGAGGAATACCTATAGACTGCGGTCCGAGGTCCGCAGAGAGATAGCCGCCGCCGCCAAGCGCGAACAGCGCGGCATGTCCGGCCGTGAAGCCATCCTGCGTGTACTCGCAGATAACGACGGCGAGATGGAGCCGGAGGAACTCTACGACGCCGCGCAGAAACTGCACGGCGGCAACCGTCAGGCAGTACGCGCTGCTCGCTATCAGCTTGAGAACGACGACCCTCCACGCATTGCGTGGGTCGTGATGCGGCAGGTCTACAAGCTCACCCGTGCTGGCTGGGACGAGGTCGAGGAACTAGACGAATAATGACCCGTGGATAATCTGCTCGGCAGGCTTCACAAGTGGGCGCATCGGCAAGACGAGAACTTCATCACTGAAGCTTTCGCAAACCTGCTCAACCATCTGCTTCGGCACGACAGGAACACTGCGTCGCGCCTTCTAGGTTGGCTGACAGACAACAAGCTCGGCGACCTCGCCGACTCAGTTGAGGGCGTGGTTCTCAAGACCCAACTCAGGGTAAAGGATAGCCAGCCAGACATTAGGATTCTTGATGCGAGACTGCGGCTGGTCGCCGTCATCGAGATTAAGTCCAGTCAGGGCGTTACACGGAACCAACTCCGGAAGTACAGAGAAGAACTCCAGCGTGATGGGATTGGCCCACGAGTCCTATCGGTGGTGACACTGCACCCGATTGAGTCTGACCTCGGCGATGCCGGCCCCGACGTGCATCGGCGATGGTATGAGGTGGCCGGCGAACTGCGACGACTAGGGCACACGGACGCGGTGAGCGATTTCCTCGTAGGGCAGTTTCTAGGGTTTCTCGTGGAAAGGGAGATGGCTATGGAGCACATAGGCAGTGAACTCAAACCTGGGGTGAAGGCGGCGTGGAACCTGTTTGCGCTCATCAGGACCGTGTTAGAGGGTATTGAAGCACGGCCCATTAGTTTCAATGGCGGGACTAAGGCCGTCGGGTACTACTTCAAGGACAAGCTGGGGTGGGTCGGTATCCGCTGGTCAGAACCAACGAAGCTTCTCGTTCAGAGGGGGCCAGCTCCCAACTGGGTTGACATCCGTGTTCTGGACCTTGAAACCGAAGGTTTCCTGGCCCTCGGCCAAGAGGAGCAATACCGATTCATGGAACGTTTCCTCGCAGAAGTCCTCCAAGAAGTCGTCCGGGCGGCATGAAGCAGTCAGAGAACAGAAATGCGCCGTTCAGACAACGCTCCGTGCCTAGGTATAGCCCTCGAAGGCTAGGCCGAATGCTAGGGAGTCTGGAGTGACAGGTCGCGCCCGCGGCACACGTCCATTGGGGAAGGGAACCAAGCCCGACTGGCTCATCCCTCGCCGCCTCGACAAGGCAAACGTCCATCAGGCCATCCAGACCTACACCCGATACGTGGATGACCTCAAGCTGGGACCGGTTGCTGCGCTGCGGGGCCGGGACCTTCTGCGAGAACTCAAGCGAGGTAAGACTGGGCTCCCTCCGTACGGTGGCGTCTCTTGGTTTGAGGCGGCCAATCGTATCATGACTGACTTGGTTACGCTCTACGGAGTGAGATGGCTGCTGACCCGGAAGGACCTTCCCTTCAACTCCTACGATGTTCAGTACGGGAATGAAGGTAATCGGTCGTTTGACATCGAGGCGAACTCGGGAAAGACTCGTCTGGCGGGTGAAGTGTTCAATGTCGCCAACTCTTTCTTGGCGACCAAGATGAGGAGAACCTGCCAGAAGCTGATTGGCAGGGGTTCGGCATGCAGGTACAGACCAGTGCTGCTTAATGCCGAGAGCGCAGACAGGCTGAACGGCGTTTCCGGTGAACGCATCGCAGTGGTCAGCGTAGACGTGAGGACGGGGAAGTGCCGTCTCCGCAGGGGTGACTTGGGGCATCCACCCCACCATCGTGGTGAGAAGGAGTTGTCTTGCCTCATCGAATGAAGCGTGAGTATCTGAGGCTAGCTGATTGCGCCATTGCTGCCGCCGAGGAGGCGATTGACGCATTCAACAGGGTCGGTCATCGATACAAGACGGAGGTGTGCCTGATGCTCACGGCCAACGCTTGGGAGTTGCTGGCGAAGTCAATCTTGGTCAAACAGCATCAGAACATCAACAGGGACGCGCAGGGTAACACCATTTCCGCGGAGGTTGCCGTGTCTAGGCTGCGCGGTCTGGGTTTGCTGGACGAGAACCAAGAGGACTGCATCCAGCAGATTGTATCCCTGCGGAACTGCGCTGTGCATCACGTATTGCCGCCTGTTCCTACGGAGGTGCTGTACCACCTCATCTATTTCTCGTGCAAGTTCTTTAGAGGCGTGATGGAGAAGGTCCTGCCGCGGCAGGCGACACGACTCCAAGGCCACTATCTATCGCTTTCGTTCAGCGACCTCACGACGTATGCCGACAAAGTGCAGAAGCTAGTCTCAAAGGTCAGGAAGACCGATTCGAGCCGCAGGCTGGTTTGGCTTCTGGAGCGGGGCGTCAAGTTCGATGGGCAACGGTACATCAGTCAGGCTGAGTTTGAAGCGCAGTACCGAAACCGCCGCAAGGTGCTCTCCCACCTTGGTCTCAACGGCTATCTGCGCGGGAGCGACATGGTTAGGATTGTAGCCGTACAGGCGCCCCGCAACTTCACAGCGGACATAGCTCTCAGGAAAGGCAGTAGGGCAGACGCATCCCTTCCGGTTGTGACCAGAATGACCGAGCTGGAAATGGACTACCCATTTCTGACTGCCGAGATGGCGGAGAGGTTGTCGAGGAGTGCGAGTTTCCTAGCTGCGCTCATTAAGTTCCTCGGCCTCAAGGGAAACAGCCAGTACCATCAGCAAGTGCGCACGTCTCGCTCAGGCGTTGTTCACCGGTATTCCCAGGCAGCATTCGATAGGGTCAAGGGATACCTGGCTGAGAATCCGCAGTTCAACCCCTTCAAGGCCCTGAAGAAGACTGTTGTCACGGGGTGATATGCTCTGACATCTTTCGCGACTTAGAGGAGAACGATTGTGGAGATTGTCACAGGTTCCGCCGGCCTGCGCGTGCTGTTGAGTATGCTAGCTCGGGAGTACGCTCGGCGGCTCGGCATAGTCCGGCACACCTACCTTAGTCTCGCCAAGTCCAACCCAATCCTCCTTTTCAAACCGTACGAGAACGGGACGAAGCACGGCAACTTCCTGGACGCCTCGTATGCGGCCATACTTGCAGACCCGGAGTGGCGAAAGCGATTCAGGAAGCGCCATTCACAGAGGAAGCACCTTCCAGTCGAAGAACGACGGACGGCGCGTGAACTGGATAGTTGCACGAGTTCAGATGCGCTTCTGATGAACATCTTCTGCCATCCTGATACCATCAGGTCCAGGGGGCTAGCCGGGTTGCTCGGGTTCGGGCAATTACCCAAGCCCGAGTTCGGCTTCAAAGCAGGCGTGACGAAGGACTCTGGTCCCGACGATACCGAGATTGACATGAAATTGGATGGTCTGCTGGTCGAGTCAAAGCTCACGGAGACGGACTTCACCTCGAAGCCCGTTGGCTCTGTTCAAGCATACAGTTGCTTCGCCGAGACGTTCCACGAGGCTTCTCTTCCTAGGTTGAAGGGAGACTACGCCGGCTACCAGCTCATCCGCAACGTGCTAGCAGCTCGTCAGCACGGCGGTAACTTCATGCTCCTGTACGACGCCCGGAGACCTGACCTAGTCCAACACTGGTGGCCCGTCGTCAGGGCAATCAAGGACATTCGCCTCCGTGAACGTTGCCATCTGCTGGCGTGGCAGCAACTCGCGGTCTCTGCGCCAAGAGAGGTTCGCCAGTTCTTGGCAGCCAAATATGGAATCACCTAACTAGGCTAGGAGTCCCTATGATGAGAGTCATACTATCCCCCAGTCCCAAAGGTGACAACGCTCCGCTTCGCAGCTTCTATCAGACAGCCATTACTGAGGCCACGGAGCTGGTCGTGCTCTCGGCCTACCTGACCGACTGGCCGACAACCAAGCGCCTGAACCCACGTTGCAGCGAGGTGACGTTCATCGTTGGCACCGACTTCGGGTTGACGCGGAAAGAAGCCTGTCAGTCCGTTCTGGCCTGGCTGCCAAAGACCCACAAGCACGGCTTTCTTGCAGCCGACAAAGTATCGGGTTTCCATCCGAAGCTCTTGATGTGGAAAGACCGACAGGGACGCCATAACTTGGTCGTCGGCTCCTCAAATCTGACGGAGGCAGCTTTCTCGGGCAACCACGAGGCCAATGTCTACCTTCGAATCTCCAAGGCGCAGTACGGGCGGATAAGGCGTTGGGCGAAGGACCTCAGCGAACAGGGTTCGCCCATATCCGAGGACTGGCTGGCCAAGTATAGGGAGAAGTCACTGTCCGGCGGTGGCCGGGCACGTGAGACAAAGGAGCCCCAACCTGTGCCCGTGGTTCCAGTCAGGCTGCCGAGGGGCAAGTATCTGGACGGCGCCGTCCGAGAACGAAGGCGGAATCAGGCTAAGGTCGCGGGTCCCCTCAGGGCTATGACTAGACTCATCCGGCAGTGTGCCGGCGGGAGGATTGACAAGGCCACCTTCTACAAAGCTGCGTTTGATTGGTGGGGCGAACCAGGCAACAGCGTCCAAGGTGGCGGATGGTCTCGGACCTGCAAGTACGCCCTCTGGGACCAAACCTGCCGCGGCCTTGCACCGCTGCTCGACAAGCCGGCAAGCGGCTCAAAGTCTGACCTAGATGGCGCGGTCCGCCTGCTCATCGACGACTTGGCCAGCCACAGCAATCCCACGCGGAAAGCGTGGCTCACGGAGCTGTTGTGTCGCTACTTCCCGGACCGATACCCGATACTCAACGGACCTGTGGTCGCCTGGTTGCGTCACATTCAGTACCGAGGCCCACGCGGCGCCAGCGAGGGGTCCAAGTACATCGACCTAGCCATCAAGCTCCGACAGGCCGTGAAACACAATGAGTACAACTCGGCGAAAAACCTGATGGAATTGGACGGGGCGATTTGGCGTTGGTACGCGACCCAGTAGCGAATGAACTACGAGTATTCATTGACGTGCGCGAATCGTGCCACGCGGAAACCGAACGCCCTCTGACTACTGGCCTTTCATTCCGTTGGATAGGAGAGCAGACATGAGTCTAGAATCACGACCGCGCGGTCACGTGCCGACAACGGGAATGCACATTGCTGGTCCGCAAGGACCGGATACCCTGGAGTTGGGTGAATTCCGTGGGGCTGGGGCATTCGGCTTCGTCTATGAGGCCCGTTCCCTCGTTTCGGGCGCCAGGTACGCAGTCAAGTTCCCCCAGGCTGGCGTCTTTGGGGTCGAGCGAGAGTTGCAGGCATTCCTCAACGAGGTAACTGCGGCCAAGACGATAGTGCATCCGAATGTGGTCAGAGTACTGCACGTTGAAGAAGCGCCTGTTGGCGTTCCTCCCTACCTTGTCATGGAGTTCATTGAAGGCGGCACGCTTCGAGCCGCGTTGGACAAGGTGGAAGAGGCCAAGGGTTCGGTTGAGCCCGACCGTGTCAGGGTCTGGTCTCGCAGTCTGTCCGAAGCACTCCGTGCGATAAACGCAGAGATGCTGCACCGCGACATCAAGCCCGACAACATCCTCATAGCCGGCGAGACACTAAAGGTTTCCGACTTTGGGCTTGCGAAGTTGGTTGGAGCTGCTACCCGTACAAACACGTTCAAGGGTGGGCAACACCTGCTATACATGGCGCCCGAGGGTTGGGCCGGGGGAAAGAACACACCTCGCACCGACATGTACTCACTTGGGATTGTCTTCCACGAGATAGCAGCACTGAAGTATCCGTACAAGCTTCCAAAAGATGCGACCGACTACGAGGCTATGCGGAACATGCACATGTACGGTGAGCCGTCATCCCTTTTGAGCGCCAGACCCGACCTGCCGCCGGGATTCAGCATCGTTGTGGCGCGTATGATGGAGAAGCGAGCCGATGCAAGATACGGGTCGTGGGACCACGTCATAGAGGCACTGGACACTGTCTGGGCTGGTGGGCGGCTAGATACCGGCAAGTCACCCATAGTGCAGACCATACTGACAGAACTCGCACGACAGAATGAGCAGGACACCGTTAACCGACTGGCAAGGGAGGCGGCGGAGGGCAAGGCTTGCGATGAGCACAGACTGGACCTGCACCAGGCGAGGAAGCTTGTTGAGCGTCTCGATGCGGTCTTCGCAGAGTTGAAAAGCAGGGACCTGTCGTCGAGGCCGGAATCAGACAAGCACACACCGGAAGTGGCGCGTCGGGCAGCGATAATCATGCAGAAGCTCAGACCCCAAGATGGCGTGGAGCCGGACCTAGCTCGAACCTACGAGCTGGGCAAGGCTGTAGTCTCACTCTCCTTCTTCCGAGTCCAGCCCGACATGGAAGTCCGGTCCATAGGCAAGGTGCGCTTCGCGGGACGAATGATGGACAAGGCTGGCAATGGATACAACTATCTTCTTGCCAGAAGCGGTGAAGAGGACATCTACGGTAGTTGGTTCATTGGGGTGGTGGAAACAAACCCGCTTCTGCGCGACCGGTCGAGAGTCTGGGCGCCGCAGGTAAGGTGGTTCGGCTTTCCTGCTGAGCACATCCAGCACTTGGGACTAGCCACCCAAAGTGCGCATGTATACCAGGTGCAGGTCAGCGAGGCGAACGACGAGCGTTTTCTGCAGTTCCTACACGAGTCTGTAAGACTAGCTGGCGCCGCTGATTAGTCGTTCTTGGTGACTGCCATCGTCTTGACGACGGAACACGACCGGGCGACTTCGGCGAGGCCGCAGGCGCGAAATCAATTTCGCCTTCCCGCTAAGAAGACCCCGGCGCAATCTGTAGTTCGGTCCTCGCTAGCGAAGAACGGGGCCCCCGAGTTGATGCCGGTCGCGGAAAGATAGGGGCCGTGCTGGCGGGCCTAGGGACCACCTAGGAGCGACCGAAGCCCCGCCAACAGGCAGGAAGGCTTGCCCACCGACAAGGGCCGTTTCCGGCCTCGGGCGCGGCGTCTTGCGGTGCTCGGGGATATTCCCCGTGGGTATTCCCCGAGCATTTTCCTGCGGGCAGACAATCCCGGGTATTCGGCTGTAGTGTATCTCCGACCGCGATTCTGCTCGGTCTGGGTTGGGTAGCCGTCGCCCCCGGACAAGCCCGACGAGGTCACTCTGAGGAGGACTCCCGCGAATACGCCTCAAAAACGTCAACCCCAGACGCAATCATTTGCGCGGCGGACTCTAAGCTACTGGGAATGCGACCAGTCCCTCTGGGCGCGTGAGGACACCGGTCAGACCCACATGACCTCTCGGACTACAGGAATCGCCGTCCTGTGTAGGCTGAGGGCGAAGATGATTTCGCCCTCGAGCTACAGATGAAGCACACAATACGTACGGAGTAGCCCGGTGTTCAGCGACCCGGCGGGCCTTGGTAGGCCACGGATTTGCAGGGGTAACGGCAGTCTCCTGGATACCCGGCGGGAGTATCCGTGATTATCCGTGAATTTCCTGTGCCGCATTTGTGCCGCCTCAGACGGGTTGAACGTCGAGGCGGCACCTTTGACTTGGTGTGGTAACTCCGATATCCTTAGGGCGTTACATAGACGGGCCCGTAGCTCAGGTGGTCAGAGCAGCTGACTCATAATCAGCTGGTCGTCCGTTCGATCCGGACCGGGCCCACCTGTCTGAATTCCAGCTTCCAGATTGAAGATTCCAGATTCCTGCGGGTAGCGTGGACGCGACCCGCTGCCGAGAGCGGCCCGGCGGTTTGACCGCGGCCGGTCGGCGGCTACAATCTTTCAAGGATTCCAAACCGGGTCAAGGAGCCAGCATGACCAGAACGTTGTCTTGCCTGTCCGTCGTCTGCCTGTTAGTCGGCCTGGCCGGGGCCTACGAACGCATCGTCGTCTGCGAGGAAGCCTACCAGGAGGATTGAGGGTCCTGCCCGGCAGCCAGCCGTGCGCTGGACCAGATCTGCATCGACAACCCGGGCCGCATCGCGCCCATCGAGTGGCACAATGACGTCCAGTTCCCGCTGCACAGCCCGGAAGGTCGCCTCAAGAGCCGCGGTTATCCGCCGCCCCAGAACGGCGGCTACTACACGCCGTGGCTGTGGGTCGACGGCCGCCAGCGCGGCTCGACCTACAGCGCCTGGGCCGGGTACGTGAGCCAGCGGTTGCCGGTCGCGGCCGATATCCAGGTCAACATCGCCGGCGCCTACAACCCCGGCAACCGGCAGGGCGAGGCGGTCATCGAGATGCTCAACTCGTCCGGCGCGCAGGTCGACGCCTCAGCCTTCGTCGTCATCACCGAGGACAGCATCAACTACACCGGGCCGAACGGCGACCCGTGGCACAACCACGTCTGCCGCGACTACGTTCCGGACCAGAACGGCACGCCGGTTTCTGTCCCGGCCGGCGGCGCGGACACACTGTCTATGCCGTTCGCGCTCGACCCGGCGTGGAACGAGAATCGGTGCAACGTCCTCGTCTACCTGCAGGGCGCGCTCCAGCCGGATTCGACCCGGCCGACCTACAACGCCGGTATCACGCCGGTGTTGTCGCTCGTCGGCGTGAGTGAGCCGGGTCCGGCACCGCGCCGGCCGGCGAATCTCACCGCCGCGCCCAACCCGGGACGCGGGGCCTGCCGCTTCAGTTTCGACCTGGCCGCCGGCACCCGCTACCGGTTCGAGCTCTACGCGCCGGATGGGCGGCTGCTCGACGGGCGAACCGGCACTGCCGGCGCCGGCACTACCCGCCTGGACTGGCCCGGCATTCCGGGACCGGGCGTGTACCTGGCGCGCGTCTCCGGCGGCGGCCGGACGGCTGAGATAAAGCTGGTCCGCGCCGACTAGCGCCGGTTGATTGCCGGCCGCCAGCTTGTAGAATCGGCCGGCGATGGACACTGACCTGCCGGCCGCGCGCGAGCCGCTGATATGGACCGTACACCGGGCGAAGGAAGCTCCGGTGAAGACGGCACTGGTCAGTTTCCTTCTGCTGTGCGTTGTCGCGCTTGGCTGGTGGTACGCCGGGCCGCTGCTCGCGCTGGTCGCAGTCTTCGTGCTCTTCATCAGCCTGCACACCTACTTCCTGCCAATAACCTACACGTTCGGCGATAAAGGGGTGACCGTGGACAAGCGGGTGTTCACCCATACGTACGAGTGGAAGATGTTCCGACGCTGGTTCCGCACGACCGGCGGCATCGTGCTGTCGCCGTTCTCGCGCCGGACGTTTCTGGATAACTTCCGCGGCGTGCACCTGCTACTGCCCGCTGACCCGGCGCCGGTTGTCGCCCGGCTCGAACAGCAGTTCGCGCCCCGGCCGCCGGACGAGCGGCTGAAACTCTAGCAGACGGCGACAACCGCAAAGACGCGAAGTGCGCAAAGCGGCGGACCGGGAGCAGCAGAGCCCGGGTTGGTACAGGCGGCCTCTGTTCATGCTGGTTGCGGTCGCGCTGGTGTGCGGCGCCGTGTACCTGCCGACCCTGCGCTACGGCTTCGTCTGGGACGACGAACAGCTCGTCACCGTCAACCCGCGGCTAACCACCGCGAACCCGCTCGACTTCTTCGGCCAGGATTTCATGCCCGCGCTGCACGGCGCGTCGCCGGTCCGGTACTACCGGCCGCTGGCGGTGCTGTCGCTCTGGCTCGACCGGCAGGCCTGGGGCGCAAACCCGCTGGGTTTCCACCTGACCAACGTGCTTCTGAACGCGCTCGTCCTCGCGCTGCTCGGCCTCGTCGCTGCCGCAAGCCTCAAGCTCCAATCCTCAAGCCCTGACCCCGGGACCCGGAACCCAGAACCCCAAACCGCGCTCCTGCCTGTCCTACTCGGCGTGATGCTGTTCGGCCTGCATCCCGCGCACGTCGAGTCGGTCGCCTTCATCTCGGGCCGGACTGACCTGCTCGCGGCCGCCTTCGCGCTCGTCGCCCTGCTGTTCCTGCTGCGCTACCGTGCCGGCGGCCGCTGGCCCTGGCTTGCCGGCAGCACGGCGGCATACCTGCTCGCGCTGCTTTCCAAAGAATCCGTACTCCTCCTCCCGCTGCTGGCGCTGGTCGCGCCCGGCCCGACGGCCCGGCGCAGAACCTGGCTGCCGGCAGCCGTGCTGGGCCTGGTCGCGGTCGCGTTTGCGGCAGTCCGAACCCTGGTGGTCGGCAGCCCGCTGTTGCCCGCGGCCGACCCCGGCCGCTGGCTGATGCTCGTGCTCAACGCCGTCGGCCGCTACGCGCAGCTGAGCGTGTTCCCGTTCACGCACCGGCTGGTGTACGCTGACCCGGACGTTTTTGCCTCGTTCGGCTGGCCGACGGTCGCCGGCGCGGTGGCGCTCGCCGGGCTGCTCTTCGTTGCCGTGCGCTTGCGCAGGACGGTCGTCGGCTTCGGCGCGGCGTGGTTTCTCCTCTTCCTCCTGCCCGCCGCCAACCTGTTCCCCACCGGCGTCAGCTTCCTGTCCGAGCGGTTCCTCTACCTTCCGCTCGCCGGGCTGGTGCTCGGCATCTCTGGTCTCTGGTTTCTGATATCTGAACTCTGGTCTGTCCGGGCCCCGCTTCTTGGTGTCTTAGTGTTTATCTCCATTGCCTTCGCGGCCGCCGCCCTGCGCCGGATGCCGGTGTGGCGCGACCAGGGCACGCTGTTCCGGACAATGGTGCGCGAAGCCCCGGAGTCGGCCGAAGCGCACAACAACCTCGGGGGCTTCCTGTTCAAGACCGAGAAGGACTACGCGGCGGCCGAGGCGGAGTTCCGCCGGACGCTCGAACTGAAGCCCGGGCTGGTGACCGCCCGCAACAACCTGGGCGACGCGCTGCGCAAGCGCGGCGCGCTCGCAGCGGCCGAAACCGAATACCGGGCCGCCGTCGCGCTCGACTCGGGTTACGCCGAGGCGCAGGGCAACCTGGGGATAGTGCTGGCGCTGACCGGTCGGCCGGACGACGCGTTCGACCGGTTCGTACGGGCGCGGGCCCTGAACCCGGGCCTCGCGCCGGCCCATATCAACATCGGCACCGCCTTCATGCAGCGCGGCCAGCCGGACTCGGCGCTCGCCTCGTTCTGGACCGCGGTCCGGCTAGAGCCGGAACGACCTGAGTCCTATCTCAACCTGGGCCGGTTGTACTCGGCGCTGGGCAAGCCGGATTCAGCCGAACTGATGGACCGGGTGTTCCGGCAGCACTCCGGCCGCTAGCCCGCGTCCCGCACTCTATCTTGAGACTGGGGCGACCGCCAAGCTCGCCAAGATGGAACAAGATACAAGGACGCCAAGACCAGAGCACGTCATCTTGGCGTTCTTCGTACGTGTCCATTCCTGTCTACGTCTTGGCGTTCTTGGCGGTGAGTCCTATGTCATTTCCCGGACTTCGTCCTTCAGCACCGTCACCGTTCCCCGGTTGCCGTCGACGCGGACCATCTGCCCGTTCCTAATGATGCGCGTGGCCGGGCCGACGTTGACGACCGCGGGAATGCCGTACTCGCGGGCGACGATGCTGCCGTGGCTCAGTAGCCCGCCCTGGTCCATCACGATACCGGCCGCCGGTATGAAGTAGGGCGTCCAGCCCGGGTCGGTGAAGGGCGCTACGAGGATTTCGCCGGGCCGGACCTGGCCTTCGCCCGAGTGGAGAATCACCCGCGCCGGGCCGGTGACGACGCCCGGGCTGACCGCCAGGCCGGCAAGCTGCCGGGCGGACGGGTCGAATGCGTCGGCAAGATGCACCTTCGGGTCATAGCGGCCGATGATGACGGCCGGCGGCTCAAGCGCCCGGTTGCGCTCGTAGTCGGCGCGGCGTTCCGCGACCCGGCGGCGCACGTCGAACCCAGCCGTGCCGGCCACGACCGGCTCAATCTCCTCGAACCGCAGGAAGAAGATGTCTTCGCCCGACGCCAGCACCCCGCGCCGCGCCAGCCGCCCGCCCAGTTCCGAGACCAGCGCCCGCGTGTCGGCGATGATGATGATGGCCGCGTCCTTGACGTTCTCTCTGATAGCGGCGGAGAGCTGGGCCTGGCGCACGACAAAGCCGAACACGAGCCGTTTCACCGGGTTGCGCAGCCGCGCCGCCAGTTCGGCGCGCAGGCTTTCGCGTTCGAGCGCGTGGCGCCGCCGGTCGGCCTCGGGGTCGGTCCGGCCTTCGGCGCCGATGAAGTTGCGGACCGCTTCGAGCACGTAGTCCGGCTGTTCGCGCCAGCGCGGGTTGGCGATGTCCATCTCCCCGCGGCCGTGGTGGCCGTGCTCGTGCATGAACCGGTCCCAGCGTTCGAGGAAGCCGCGCCCGGCGGCGGACCCGACCAGTTCGGCGCGCAGTTCGGCCCAGGGCCGGCCGGACAGCACCGCCGGCTTCAGCCCTTCGGCCGAGGCGAGGCGGGCCAGCCGCCACATCTCGATGCCCGCCTCGGCGCTCTGCAGCTCGCCGGTCCCGGCCAGCAGCCGGCTGGCGAGCACGCCCTCCCGGTCTTCAAGCCAGCGCCGGCACAGGTCATAGAGCGTGGTCGAGTACATCATCCCGGCCAGCGCGTAGCCCAGCCCGTCCCCGCCCGCGCCCAGCTGGCCCAGCACCGCCAGCGCCCGGGCCGCCAGTTCCGGCTCCGAAAACCGGCCCGGGTCCGGTCGCTGGTGGCGGTGGTAGGCGGTCCGCGCCGCGGCAATCCACTTGCGGCCGCGGCCCGGGTTGTGGCGCAGTATCCAGAGCATGAAGCCGGGCAGCTTGACGAGCACCTTGAGCGAGCTGACCCTGATGTCGGGCAGGTCGTCCGACCCCAGCTCCAGCCGGCCGCGGTCCTCGGCCGACAGCGCCGCGCCGCCGAACATCCGGTCCTGCCCCATCCGGTTGACGAACGGCACCCGGCGCACCATCCCGACGAAGGTGTTGAGGTTCATGTAGACCCGGCCGGCGACGTTGCCGGTGAACGGGTGCTCGCCGACCGATATGCCGACCCGGCCGAGGATGCCGCCCAGCAGGTTGCCGATGTACTCGCCGACCGTCGACCAGGTCAGCGGCGTGAGCACGCCGGGCAGGACTTCGGCGGCGTTGGTGTTCGACCAGACCTGCCGCTCGTCCCACGACCGGCCCGCCAGCGTCGTTATCGGCCGGGACTGCACCAGCCAGACCCGGCCGGCCGCCCGCGCCCACTCGACGTCCTGCGGCCGGCCCAGGGCGCGCTCGGACGCAAGCGCCAGCCGCGCGACGGCACGGGCCAGCTTGTCGGTGAGCACCGACCGGTACCGGCGTTCGATGACCGCGCGGCCCTTGCGGCGCAGCACCGCGCGCTCCGGGTCCGCTTCGCCTGAAACCAGCTTGTCGCCCAGGCCGGGGACCGCTTCGACCACGATCCGGTCCGGCCGGCCGGAGACCGGGTCGGCGGTGAACGCGACGCCCGCGCAGTCGGCCGGCACCAGCCGCTGGACCAGCACCGCCATCGCGGCGGACGAATGGTCGACGCCGTTTCTCTCCCGGTACTCGAACGCCCGTTCGGTCCAGAGCGACGCCCAGCACTGCTTCACCAGCGCGACGCAGCGGTCCGGCCCGGCCTCGCCCAGCACGCTGTCGTACAGGCCGGCGAACGAGTGGCCGGGCAGGTCTTCGGCGGTGGCCGACGAACGTACCGCCAGCCGGCGCTCGCCCAGGTTCTCGTGGGCGGCGACGACCGCCTGCCGGACTTCGTCGCCGGCCGGCGATTCGGTTATGAGCCGGCGGATACCGGCCAGCAGGGCGGCGCGGCCGGCCCCGTCCGCCTTCCGCGCCTCGGCCAGCGCCGCCTCGATGCGCGGCCGCAACCCGCAACCGTCCAGGTGCGCGCGCCAGGCATCGGTGGAGACACAGAACCCGGCCGGCACGGGCAGGCCTTGCCGCAGCAGCCGGGCCAGGTTGGCCGCCTTGGCGCCGACGAGCGGCCGGTCCGCGTCGCGGACCCGCGCCAGCGGCAGAATGAAAGTCACGGCTGTCAGTCTGTTGTCTTCCGCCCCGGCTGTCAAATCCCGGCGGCTTGACTGCGGCCGGGAGCGGGCTAGGCTCTGGCGAAGAACGGAGGAACCTTGAAGATCAACCTGACGATTCTGGCCGCGCTGCTGCTCGCCGTCACTGCCGGCTGCCGGCAACCGCCGGCGACGCGCTGGGGTATCACCAAGCCCGCCGCCCAGGCCGAAACCGGTCTGGCCGAAGCCTACCGGCTGCTCTACGACCTGAAATTCGACTCGGCGCAGGCGGCGTATGCCGAGCTGGCCCGGCAGTTCCCGCAGAGCGCCGAGGCCCACCTGGGCCTGAGCATGGCCTGCCGCTACACCAACCTGCCCGACGACGCGCTGGCCGAGGCGCGCCAGGCACTGGAACTGGACCCGGAAGCCACGGGTGCGCTGATCAACTACGCCGACCTGCTCCTGCCCATCCGGGCGGCGAAGGTCGAGGGGATGACCGACGCGGAGCGGTACGCCGAATCCGAGCGCTGCAACCTGAAGGCGGCGGGCACCAGCCACCCGCTCAACGCCCACGCGCACACCGGGCTCTGGGTCGCGTACATGGCGCAGGGCCGGCTGACCGATGCGCGGCAGCAACTGCGCGAACTCGGGCGCAAGCACTACTACCAGCAGCCGCTCGTCGATCTCTCCCGGAACCTCCTGGTCGGGCTGGAGCCGAACGCGGTGCTGTTCACCAACGGCGACAATGACACCTACCCGACGTGGGTGCTGCAGGCCTGCGACGGGTTCCGGCCGGACGTCACCATCGCCAACCTCAGCCTGCTCAACATCCCGGCAGTGGTCAGGATGATGAAGGACTCCCTGAAACTGCCGGTGACCATCCCCGACAGCATTATCGCCGCCCTGGCGCCGCAGCGCGACACCGCCAGCGGCACGGTAGTCCTCGTGGCGCAGCAGGTCGTTGATGACATCATCGCCAACGCGGCCGGCCGGCCGGTCTACTTCGCCGCAACCGTCAGCCGCGAGATGACCGAACGCTACGCCGACCGGCTGGTGCTCGAAGGCCTAGTCTACCGCGTCGCGCCGGAGAAACCGGCGGCCGGGCTGGATGTCGAGCGCATCGCTGAGAATATGGCGAAGAACTACCGGCTCGACTGGCCCGACCAGATACCCGACTGGCCGGCGAATATGTCGCCCTTGACCAGGAAGGTCGCGCCGCTGGCGCTGAACTACACCGCGCTTGGGGTACGGTTGGCGGAGTACCACGACGCGCAGGGACAGAAACCTGAGGCGGCAGCCGCCCTGGCCGACGCGGCCGAATGGGCAATCCGCGGCGGCCGGAACGACGGCGCGCGCGAGCTTGTCGCCGGGGCGCTCGAGCGCGACCCGCAAAACGGCAAGGCGAAGAAGCTGTCCGACGACCTCGCGCGCGCGACCGACTGAGCCGGGCCCCGGCGGTCAGGGCCGGCGCACGAAGTGCGGCCGGGTCGCGGGAATCTTCATCAGTAGCTTGACGGCGTCAGCGCCGGCTCAGGGCAGCTTGACCAACCTGAATGCAGCAGGCGCTGCCCCGGCCGCGGTGACGACCAGGCTATAGACGCCCGGCGCCAAATCGCGCAGCGCGGGAGAGTTGATCTCGGTTCGCTCGCCGGCTTCGGCCAATGCCGCAGACAGGACCCGGCGGCCGAGGATGTCCTGAACCAGCACCGTTATCGGCCCGGGCGCGAAGTCCCCAAGGTCGAGCCGGATTCGGTCGCGCAGGAATATTGCCGTCCGGGCCGAGCCCGTGGGCGGCGGGTTCGGCGCGGCAATCCCGACTGCCGGCGAGTAGCCGATGACGAACAGGTCACTCCAGGGCCAGCCGCGGCACTCGCCGGCGGCGTAGATGTTGCCGTCCGGGCCGCAGACCGCCTCGTAGGCCGCGTCGTCTGACGAGTCTCGGGCGTTGGGATAGATGTAGGCGCCGCGGTGGTGTCCGGAGTCGTCGCAGCTGACCAGACAGAAGTCTTCCCAGGACCGGCCCGGGCCGGTGGAGAAGCCCGCGCAGTAGAGGTTGCCGGCGGCATCCTGGCAGACGCTGTAGCCCCAGTCGGTCGCGTTAGCCGGGCCGTTCCATGTGTAGCGCCAGCGCAGGTCCCCGGCGCCGGTCAGGCCTGCTATCGCGATGTCGGAGTTCGTTCCGTAGTTGCGGCCGCCGGCGTAGATGTTGTTGCCTGCGCCGCAGACTATCGAGGTCGCGGCGTCGTCGGAGTACCCGGGTGCGTCGTAGACGTATTCCCAGCGTTCGGTGCTGTCCGGGCGCAGACTGAGGATGGTGAAGTCGCGGTCGGTGCCGTCGTTGCAGGTGTAGCCGGCTGCGTAGACGCTTGAGTCCGGACCGCAGCATACCGCGAGCGCCTCGTCGTCGAAGTCGTGGGTGCCATTGAGCAGGTACACCCAGCGCTCGGCGCCGGCCGGCGTCAGGCTCACGACCGTGAAGTCATAGTAGTACCCGGCGTCGCGGCTGCGGCCGACGACGTAGACGTTGCCGTCCGGGCCGACGCAGACGGCGTTGCCGAAGTCCATCGAGTTGCCCGGCCCGTTGTAGCGGTAGGACCAGCGAAACGAGCCTGCAGATGTCAGGCTGACGACGAAGATGTCGCGATCCGAGCCCGAGCCGAGGCTCATACCCGCGGCGTAGATGTTGCCGTTCCGGTCGATGGCGATGTCGTACGCGACGTCGTAGGAGTTGCCCGGCCCGTTGTATGTGTACGTCCAGCGTTCGGCGCCGGCCGGCGTCACGCTCGCGACCGCGAAGTCGGGGTTGGTGAATGACCGGGAAAGAGAACCGGCGGCGTAGATGTTACCATCCGGGCCGACCGCAACCGCATTTGCGTCGTCGAAGCTGTTGCCCGGCCCGTCCTTGGCATAAAGCCAGCGGAATTGACCGGTCGCTTTGAGGCTGATGACCGCGAAGTCGCCGCTTAAGTCGGGGCCGGTGACATAGCCGGTCACGTAGAGGTTCGAGTCCAATCCGCAGACGAGGCCCTTGGCGCCATCGTAGCTGTGGCCCGCGCCGTCGTAGCGGTAAGTCCAGAGCAGGTTGTCGGCTGAAAGCCGGGCCGCAAGGACGAGCACCAGCACAATTCTGATAGGCACGTATCCTCCTTTGCCGCCGGGCGGCAGGACGATGTTAGCCGGGAGGACGCCGCGCGCAAGTGCCGGCCAGACATGAGCTCACTGCTGGCGGACAAAGTGCGGCATCGTGACCGGTATCTCCATCGACAGTTCGACAAGGCCGGCGAACTCGCCGCCGTCAAACCACGGCATCTGGTAGATCAGCTTCTTCTTTCCCGCCTTCTCGATGGTGTAGGCGTTGGTCCGGCCGGTGGCCAGGAGTTCGGCGAGTCTGGTCCGGGCCGGCTCGGGGTGGCAGTCGAGGACATTGGTGCCGACGTAATCCCTGTCCTTGCCAAACGTCTGCTTCGCCTTCTCGTTCATCTCGATGATGATGCCGTCCTTGTCACAGACCGTGACCGCGACCGGCGCTTCGTCGACCCAGGCGTGCGAATGAGTAGTAGTCAGCATACAGTAGTCAGTATACAGCGAACGGACAACAGTAGACGGTGGACGGCAAGAAGCAGCCGGGCATCAGGTTGGATTAAGGCTTCTTGCCTTTCCGGTTGTCGCCGGCGGCTGAAGCGATGGCCTTCATCAGTCCGTGCAGCATACGGCCAGCCTCGTCGGCGGCCGCAAGCATCTCCGCCGCATGGGCGAGGTATCCAAGGTCGCGTGACAGTATCACGTAGTAGCGAAGTTCCTCGAGCGAGCCCTGGGCGATGTTGTAGAAGTTCAACTTGTCCGGCGAACTCCGCTTTCTGAAGCCTTCTGCTACGTTGGCAGGAACTGACACGGCTGCGCGGCGCATCTGAGACACGAGTCCGTATCGCTCCTCGTCCGGAAACCCGGCCGTGAGCTGGTAGGTGCGCAGCGCGAGCTCGTGGGCTTTCTTCCACACAGCCAGATCCTCAAAACTCCGGCTGCCTCGGATCTGACCCGGCTTCTGCCCGCCTGATGCCGACTGTTCAGTGCTCAACGTTGCCTGCCGGTGCTTAGTGTTGAATGCTCTCGGCCCCAGCTCGCTCCTGCTCCGCTACCGCATGACCACCACTTTGCTGGTCGGCCCTGAATGCTGTTTGCTGAATACTGCATGCTCCTTAATGAAGTACACGCCTGGTGCGATACGCCGTACGTCATTGGCGCCGGGCCGCAGGTCCATCACCTTCCGCCCTGCCGCGTCGAGAAGGCTTGCGGCTTGCGGCTTGAAGCTTGCGGCTTGCGACAGCGTCAGCACGCCGCGGACGACGGTCGGCGCAGGTGCCGGCCCGCCGACCGCCGGCAGAGGCCCGGCCTCGCACCCGACGTTGCCGCCGTAGTACTCGATAATGTGCATCCCGGTCTCGAAGTCGGCAACATAGGCGATGCTGTCGGTGACCGAAACGCCGCCCGCGTCGTGTGGAGTGTCGTGGAACCCAACCAGGAACGGGGTGGCCGGGCGGAGCACGTCGATCACCAGCAGTCCCTCATAGCTGCCCCCAAGGTAGACGTGGCGTCCGGAAACCGCGACGCCGTCAGGGTACTCCTCGGTCCCGCAGCGGCCGGAGCTGACCGGGCTGGCCGGGTTCGAAACATCGACCACCCAAAGGCCTCCTCGGCCGTCGCAGAGATAGGCGTAGCCGCCGGCAACCGCCAGTTCCCGGCTGGAATTGGGCGTGTCGCACCAGCCGACCTCGACCGGGCTCGCCGGGTTGGACACATCAATGACCCGCAGGCCCGAATCGCCGTCCGCCACATAGGCGTAGTTGCCGGCAACCACAACGCCCGTGGCCCCTCCCGGGGTGTCGCAGAAGCCGACTTCAGCCGGGCTCTGCGGGTTAGCGACGCTGATGACCCGGAGGCCGTACGAGCCGTCCGCCACATAGGCATAGCTGCCGGCAACGGCAACGCCCCGGCCCAACCCCGGGGTGTTGAAGAAGCCTACTTCAGCCGGGCTGTGCGGGTCCGTCACGTCGATGACCCGCAGGCCGTATGCGCCGTCCGCGACGTGGGCGTAGTTGCCGGCCAAGGCGACGCGATAGGAGTTGCCCGGCGTCTCGCAGTGTCCGACTTCGGATGGATACTGCCGGCTCGTGATGTCAATGATGCGCAGGCCGTCAACGCCGTTGGCCACATAGGCGTAGTTGCCGACAACCGCCGTCCCCCAGGTCAGCGCCGGCGTGTCGTAGGAACCCGCTACGGCCGGGTTCTCGGGGTCCGAGATATCGATGACGCGCATCCCGTCGGCGTCGTTCGCCACGTAGACACGGCTGCTGTCCAAGGCGACGCCCAGCACATCACTCTGCAGGCCGAGGGAGCCGACCTCGGTCGGGTTCTGCGGGTTCGAGACGTCGATCAGGCTCAGGCCTGACTGGAGGTCGGCCACGCAGGCGTAGTTGCCGGCCACCGCGACTCCAATGGCATAGTCCGGGGACGTGCAGTAGCCTGCCTCGTAGAGACTGTCCGGGTCCGCGATGCTGACGACGCGCAAGCCGTCGCTGCCGTCCGCGACGTACGCATAGTCGCCGGCCAGGGCGACGTCACTGGCGTAGCCCGGCGTGTCGTAGGAACCTGCTTCGTACAGGCTCTCCGGGTCGGCGATATTCACGGCTCTCACGCCGCTCTCGTTGTCCGCCACATAGGCGTAGTTACCGGCAACCGCCACCGCGCTGGCCTCTCCGGGCGTGTCGTAGCTACCGGTCTCATGCGGCGAGCCGGGGTTGGACACGTCAACGACGCGCAGGCCGTCCTCCAGCGCGGCGAGGTAGGCGTAGTTGCCGGCCACGGTGATGCCAACGATGGGCATCGGGGCGTTGTAGATTCCGAGCTGCGCCGGGGACTGGGCAGTGGTCACATCCCATATCTCGACCCCGGCCACGTCGGTCGCCACGTACAGCCGGTTGGTCGAGTAACAGAGCGCTCGAACCCAGCCCTGGGTACGAATGGTATCGGACAGCCGGACGGGCTGAGCCGGGTTCGAAACGTCGAGCACGTACACGCCGCCGCCGCTGCCGCAGAAGGCGAGGTCGCGCGCCGGAGCCAGTGCCACGCACCGCGCCGGCCCGAACGGCCACGCCCCCAGCTCCCGGCAGTTGAGCGAATCCTGGGCCGACGCCGCGCCAGTATACACCCAGCACAGCGCCAGAACGGCTGCCAGCAAACTACCTGCTCTCATTGCTCCTCCTGCAAACGCTGCCTCTGCCAGGGAAGCGGGGCGACTAGTATCCGATGACCCGTCTCGGCAGGGCGGCGACAGGCACCGCAGACCCGCTCCGGCCCGGCTATTGTCCGTCAAAACTATTGTGACTACAGGCTTTGTCAAGTTGGCTGGCCGGCCCGAACGCCAGCGGGCGGGCAAGAATGCCCGCCCGCAGACTGAACTGCTGCGTACGGCCTAGCGCGTAATGATGACCTTGCGGACCAGGTCCACCCTCAGCTCCCCGCCTCCCGCCGACCGCAGGAAACAGATCCCCGGCTTCGGTGCCGACACCTTCCGTCCCTGCGCGTCGTACGCGACCGCGCCGGCCGGCAACCGGGTCAGCACTGTCGGGCCGCGGTCGGCAGGCAGCGAAGCGTTCGGCATTTCCTCGATACCACCCAGACCGTTTGAGTACCAGACATCATTGGCAAAGATGGTACCGTTGAAGTCGAGAAAGCCGCCGTGCAGCCACAGCCTGTTTCCGAACGCCGCAACCGTGTGGGAAGACCGCGCCGGCCACTCGGCCGAACTGGATGCGCAGGTCCAGTTGGCGCCGTCAGTAGAGTACCAGACATCGTCGAAGAGGACGGTTTCTCCCCAACCGCCGGTGAGCCACATCGTGTCGCGCAGTACCTCCCCTTTGATCTCAGAGCGTGCGTCCCACGCCGCGGCCGGTGTCACGCAGGTCCAGTTCTTGCCGTCAATCGAGCACCAGACATCGTGCAGCCGTGCCGTCTCGGCCCCCCCGAATACCCAGATGGTGTCGCCGCGCACCACCGCGGCGAAGTAGCCCCGGGGCTCCCACGCGGCGGCGGTTGTTTCGCACACCCACGTCGCGCCGTCGACCGATGACCAGACGTCGTTGAGCATGTCGCCGGGGTTGCCGACGCGTCCGCCGAGCACCCAGAGCTTGTCCTTGAAGACTACCGACGCGTGCCCCCACCGCGGGCCCCACGGCGCCGACGGTGTCACCTCGATCCAGGACTCACCGTCAGGCGAGCGCCAGACGTCGCCGTACTCCACGCCGGCGTTGATGCCGCCGCCCATCACCCAGATACCGCTGTCGTTGGCGACCGCCGACTGGGAAAGGCGCGGAGACCAGCCGGCGCTCGGCTTCTGGACCCACGTCGCGCCGTCCGCCGAGCACCAGACGTCGTTGTAGACGATGCCGATGCCTCCCCAGCCCGCCATCACCCAGACGCTGTCCCGGAAGACTAATGCCGAGTGCATGGCCCGTATGCTCCAGGGCGCGGATTCGGTCGCGCAGGTCCAGGTCATCTGGGCCGATGCCATGCTCAGCAGCGCGGCCAGTGCTACGAACACGGTCTTCTTCATCTCCTCCTCCTATCGTGTTATGACGACCTTGCGGACAATATCTGCCCTCCGCTCAACGCTTACCGCCGACTGCAGGAAACATACCCCCGGCTTTGGGACCGCCACCAAGCGCCCGAGTGCGTCGAAGGCAACGGTGCCCGGCGGCAGGCGACGCAGGACTGTCGCCTGACCGCGTTCCGGCAAGCCCGCGCCCGGCGTTTCCGTTATGCCCGCGGCCGAGTCCCGCAGCACCGAGATGGTACCGTAGTTGTAATGCGTCAGATACACGCGGTTCTGGACCGGGTTGTGGCAGAACGCCACTGGCCCGGGGCCGACGTCAATGGTCACGATATTCGAATCAGTTGCGCAGTCGATCACTGTCACGGTGCCTTCGCTGCCGTTTGCGCAGTAGACCTTGTCGTTCAGCGGGTCATAGCAGAGGGCACTTGGACCGAGCCCGGTCGGGATTCGCGCCAGGACTGAATCGGTCACGCCGCCAATCACAACTACACAGTTGTTCGGACGGTCCGCGCAGTAGACCCGGTCGTTCTGCGGGCTGTGGCAGAACGACCAGCAGTTTATGGAGTCGGCGAAGGCGATGACCGAGTCAGTCGCGCCGTCGATAACGGTCACGCCGCCATTGCTGGCGCAGTACACCTTGTTGTCCTGAGGGTTGTAGCCGAGGTGCACCGGTCCGACCCCGACTCCGACGGTCGCCACGATCGTACCGGCCGCGCCGTCAATCACGGTGACGTTGTTGCCCTGCCAGTTGGCGCAGTAAACCTTGTCGTTCCGCGAATTGTAGCAGAGTTCGTACGGATACCGGTCCGCGTGCAGGTCGGCGACCACTTCGTTGCTCGCGCCGTCAATCACGGTCACATGGTCGCTCACCTGGCTGGCGCAGTAGACCTTGTCGTCCTGGGGGTTGTAGCACATGGCATAGGGCGACCGACCGCCCGGGACCGCGGCCAGGATCTCGTTGGTTGCGCCGTCAATGACGCTGACGCTGACGCGGCCATCGTTCCCGGTGTAGACCTTGTTGTTTCGCGAGTTGTAGCAGATGGCCATCGGCCACGTCGAATCGGGCAGTTGGATTGTCGTCTCCAGCCACTGGGCGGACGCCATTCCAGTGAACAGCCAGCAGACAGCTATCAGGACCGCAGGCCTCAAACGGCCGTGCATCACGGCTCCTCCCTCAAACGCTGCCTCTGCCGGGGAAGCGGGACGACCGGTATCCCATTGACCGGTCTGGGCAGGGGCGGCGACGGTTGCCGCGAACCCGCTCCGGCCCGGCTATCCTGCATCCAGACTATTAATGGACTGATGCTTGTCAAGTGCCTCCCGGGGCACAAACGCGGGCGGGCGGGCAAGACGCCCGCCCGCAGAATGAACCGGTCTTGCCGGCCTAGCGCGTGACCACGAGCTTGCGTTCGAGGACGCCGGACGGCGTAGCGGCACGCAGGAAGTAGGTCCCGGCCGCGAACTCTTTCAGGCGCAGTTCGCCGCTGACCGGGCCGGCCCAGACCGGCTTGCCGACCACGTCGAACAGTTCAAGCCTTGCCGGACCGGCCAGGCGCACCGTGAACGCACCCCGGCTGGGGTTGGGCGCGACCGCAAGCTGCGCGACCGTCCCGCCCCGGCCTTCTTCCATACCGACCTGGTTGATGAGGTAATACTCGCTGACCTTCAGGCAGTTGGTGTCCGAATCCTGCCGGCCGCCGAACACCCAGATGCCGGGCGTGCCGGTGCCGCCTGCCTCGGCCGGGATGTAGACGCCTGCGTGGTTGCGCCGCCGCTGGGTCAGGCTCGGGAACGTCGCCCAGGAGTCAAGCGCGGCGTCGTAGATGTAGCAGTGCGCCGATTCACTCGACCAGGTACCGCGGCCGGCGATGACGACCTTGCCCGCGAACTCGCCCGGGTAGTCCATTTCGAACCCGAACCCGCGCGACTCGCCGTTGATGCCCGGCATGCTCGCGACCATGGTCCAGCCCGCGGCGGTATCCGCGAGGTTCAGGCGGAAGCACTGGGCCTTGGCGGTCAGGGTCTGGGCCGACGAGTTCCAGGTGTCGCCGCCGCACGCATACAGGAACGTATCGACCCGCGCCACGATCGGGTAGGCGCGGGGCAGCGGCATGTCCTCGAGCCGCGACCAGCGCGCGCCCGGCGTGCCCAGCGGGTCGAAGCTCCAGACCTCCTTTGACGTCACGTTCGAACTCTGGCTGAACCCGCCCATCGTATAGACCATGTTCTCGTAGACGATGGACGACTGGGCGACGGTTATCTGTCCGCCGGACCGGCCCGGAAACGGGTCGGACGCCAGCTTGATGGCGGTGTTGCTCACCGGGTAGTAGACCTGCAGCGAGTCGGTGTAGTTGGGCGAGGCGTCGTACCGGCCGCCGACGATGTAGAGACCGAAGGTGTCACCGGCCGGCAGGTCGTGGTTGTCCTGCAGCAGGCAGACATCATAGTTCGACACCGCCAGCACCATATTGACACCGACGTCGGCATAAGCGCCGGTCGCGGGCGTGTAGCTGTAGATGTCGCCGAGGGTCGTGGCGTTGCCGATGCGGCCACCGAGAAAGTAAACCTTGGCCGTGCCCGGGAAGTACTCGCCGTCGAAGCGGGTGTACCCGAATGTCGACTGCGGGCCGTTGACCCAGGTCTGCCCGGCCGCGATGCCGACCAGCAGCATGATGCCGGCCAGCGCGAACACGGTGTTGCGCATATCGTCCTCCTTATGTGCGCCGATGCGTCCGGCGCGTTGCGACTAGTTCTACACCGATAACGGCGGCAAGTCAAGTCCCGGGTCTGAAACTCACAATTCGAGAGAACGAACTGTGTCCTCGGGCCTCGGTGGCGGGTTGCCCTGACCAGAATAAGCCCCCGATATACGCCTGACAACTCGGCGGTCGGGGTATCTTCCTGGTGTGGCGGCTCTTGCCTGCTATCGAAGGCGCTTTTTCGCCCCGCCCACCTGGGCAACCCAGGGGCCGCCTAGGGGGTGGCCTTTCGGTTTGGATGTTGGCTTGGGCTTTGGCGTGGCTGTCGGCGAGGCATTTGCCGTGGCCTTTGGCGCGGGACCCGGCGAAGCTTATGGCGAAGGCTTGGACGAGAAATCGGCCGAGGGCGTCGGTGCCGCTGTCGGCGCGGATGTCAGCTTCGAACCGAGAGAGGACGTCTAGTTGGCCGTCGGCGTGGATATGTCTCTGGTTGTGCCCGAGGCTGTCGGGCTGGAACAGGCGCAGCGACTCACGCTGAAATCGCTTGCCGAAGGTAGAGACGGACTCAGTGCCCGCCCCTGGCAGCAAGCCTGCGCATTCACCCCTCACACTCACCCCTGCGGGGCGAGGGGACAAAGGGAGCGCGGAGGCGGGCTCATCGCCCGCCTCCGCCCGGTCTTCGGTCTCCGGTATTCGGTCTACCGCCTCACGCTACCTCTGCACCACCAGCTTCTGGCTCTGCGTGTAGCCCTCGGCGTCCAGCCGGACAAGGTACACGCCGGCGCTGAGACCTCTGAGGTCCAGCGCCATTGAAGATTCCAGATTGCCGATTGAAGACTGCCGGAGCACCGTCCGGCCGACAACGTCGAGGACGGTGACATTCACCGGCCCGGCCTTGGGCAGGCTGTAGCTGAGCGTCGCCCAGCCGCTGGAAAGCGGATTGGGTTCGACGCGCATTATGCCGTACGCTGTACGCTCTACGCCCGAGGTGACTCCGTCCCGGGCTTGGGCTTGCGCTTGGGCTTGCGCTCCTGACACCACATATCGCCACAGCTCGCGCGTCTTGTTGCCCTTGAGCGCGTAGAAGCCGTTCAGGGCGTTGACCATGTCCGCGCCGGTCTTGACATAGCGCCGCTTCTGGGCGTTGCCCCAGCACGGCATAGTGTCGAGCTCGAGCCAGGCGGTATCGGAATTCGGGTCGTACCGGTAGAACTGGCCGGTCGCCGCTCCCTTGAGCGCGTAGAGTTTTCCATCGTACCAGTCAGCACAGCCGCCGTCCTTGGACTTGCGGGTCTTGATGGCCCCGCGGTGCTTGCCGTTGAGCGGCATCCCGACGAGCGTCTCCGAGTACCAGGTGTCGCCCACGATGTCGAACTTGAACATCGCATGGTTCATTCCGATGGCGTACTTGGACTGGTGGCAGTAGATGGTCCGGTTGCCGTCGTACGCCAGGAACGAACCCTCCATATACTTGGGCCGGCCGTAGAACGGCACCTCGTCCTTGGCGGTCCAGTGCCCGGTGGTCACGTCGTAGCGGTAGAACTCGGTGTCGTAGCCCTTGAGCAGGTAAATCCGGTCCCCGCCCGGCATCGGCACGTAGACCATATCGGTCCCACCCTTGACGCGGCGGCCCCTGATTCCCGGCGGTACCGTGTCCAGCGTCTCCCAGCGGCTCGAGTCCGAGTCGAACCGGTAGAACTCACGGGTGTTGTTGCCCTTGGTCAGGTAGACGTAGCGGCCGGCGTCAGCGACCGCGCGGGCGCCCTTTTTCAGGCCCTTGCCCCCGCCCTCGGGCACCAGCGGCTGTGTCACCCAGGCGTTGGCCGCGCGGTTGTAGTAGTAGAAGTCGCGCGTCTTGGCGCCCTTGGCCGCGAAAATCAGCCCCTTGTCCGGCATCCAGGCGAGTGTACCGCCGTCCTTGACGGCGGCGAGGCTCGGCTCGGCCGGCATCGGTGTCATCTCTGTCCAGTCGCTGGGCGGCAGCACCTGGGGCGTGACGACGAAGTCGCGGCTCTGCTTGTCATTGTCCGGGTTGACGTCCCCGGTCTGGATGGCGCGGGCCAGCATCAGGTAATGGCCCTCCTTCGCGTTCCATGCGCCGAATGTCACGTCCGCGCTCGCGCCCGGCAACAGGTCGACGGCCGCCGTGTCGGAGTAGTACACCGTCTTGAGCTGGATATTGTCGAGCGCCACGCCCGTGCCCATCATCAGCGGGCTCATCCCGTACCGGAACGCGATGTACACTTCGGCGTCGCCGACCGAATGGAAGTCGGCCCAGGCCGGCTGGAAGGTCGTGCTGGTGAAGTCGAACGCCTGGATGCAGTCGACAAACGACGCCGGGTTGGCGTCGGTGTACGACACCCAGACCTCGAGCGACTCCGGGTAGGTGCCGGTGCCCAGCGCCTTGTACCAGAAGTAGAGCGTGTCGGCCGCGCGCACCCGGACCTTCTCGGTTATCAGCCAGTCGTTGTTGTTGAGGAGCGACGCCTCGCGCAGGCACTCGGCGTAGTCGTTGGCGTCGTCCAATCGCCAGTTGTAGTCACCGACGTCCGGGAGCGGGTGTGCCTCGGCCCAGCCGACCGGTGGGAAGGTGTTGGCCAGGAACTGTTCGTAGAACCCGCCGCCCGGCCGCTCGATATCGCAGAACAGCGAGCACGGGTCGAGTGAGTTGCCGGCATTGACCACCGTGATTTTCGGGCTGATGGTCCCGGCCTGGACCTCGACCTCCGGGTCAACAATGGCGGTGATGCCGACGTCGGGACTCCAGGTCTGGAAATGGAAGTTGCCGTTCAGGCTCCAGGTTTCGCCGCCGGTGTTCTTGGCGACGACATTCCAGTAGAAGTCGGTGCCGGCCGCCAGTCGCCCGGTGTAGGGGAACGAACTGGCAATCAGCCCGGAAACGTACGGCGGCTCGGCCGGCGGGAACGTATTGTCTGTGCTCAGGTACAGGCTGTAGGTTTCGACGTCGGCCGCATCCTCCCAGTCGAATTGAATCCCGGTCAGCGGCTGCTCGACCGCGTCGTGCGCCGGCAGCAGCAGGTGGAAATCGCCCGGTTGTCCGAAGACCGGCGTGCCGGCCAGGAGCACCAGCGCTATCGCGGTTGTCGCCAAGCCCCTCAGCTGGCTGGCGGGTTGCAGGACAGGGTTGTTGCTGCCTGTACTATTCCTTTTCATTGCGGCCTCCTGTTCTCAGTATTTGTCGTTGCGGGCATACGTCTGGATGTAACCGCGGACAGGTAATGATAGGACTGCATTCGGCCCGGGTCAAGGCAACCGCCGCGCGGACTCGCCGACCGCCGGGTTACGGCGTCGCGCCCGGGACGGAATCGGGCCGGGTCAGGTGACCCCAGATGAGCGCGAACCGCTCGCGGTTGCCGACGACCACGATGATAATCGCCGAGATGAGCACCAGCGCCAGGACAAAGACCAGCGCGCCGTTGTACCGGGGCACCCGCCTGCGGCGTTCCAGTTTCTCCATCTGCCGGATGATCTTCCGTCCGCGCTCGATTTCCGGGTCGTCGATTCTCTTCGCCATCGGCTACGCGGGCACCAGCCTCGGGTTGCCGGTCGGCTCCCACAGGACGTCGATGCCGTCCGCGCCGTCCACCAGCCCGAGGAGACGGTATTCGTCGGGCTGAACCAGCAGCGTGGCAACAAACGCGGTTTTGTGTTTACGGAACAGTCCGCGCCGGGGCCCATCGTCGGCTGACGCCTCCAGTAACAGAGCCAGGAGCAGCGCGCGGGTGCGAGTCACAACAAGATTCTCGCGCTACGCTTGCCCGGTGTCAACATCGCAGGACAGTCCGACTCTCTCGGTACTTGGTGCCTCTGTGTTCTTCTGCCCGCCCGAAAGCGGGCGGGCCGGTTGCCCGGCCCGCCGTGCGTAAGAGGCAGGTACTACTCGGTCCGGACAAGCTTGCGGACCGACGAGTACTCGGGCGACAGGAACCGCAGGTAGTAGATGCCGCGGCTCGTCTGCCGGCCCAGGCCGTCGCGGCCATCCCAGGTCGCGGAATGCCAGCCGGCGTTCCGATTGCCGCTCTCGAGCACGCGTACCAGTTCGCCGGTGACCGAGAACACCGCCAAGTTGACCTGCGTGCGGACCGGCAGGCCGAACCGGATGGCGGTTACCCGGCTGAACGGGTTGGGCCGCGCCGCGCCGAGGGTGAAGGCGACCGGCAGGCCCGAGCCTTCGCTCACGCCGGTCTGGGGCACGACCGTGCACGAATCCTCGGCCTGGTCGTTGCCCGGGTTAGCGTCGCCCGAGAGCATCGTGCTGCAGCGCACCGCGTATTCACCGAGCGGTGCGGCGGTCCAGTTCGCAAACTCGACCGTGTCCGTGGCGCCGGCGGCCAGAATCACCGCCTGGGTGTCGGCGTAGGCGGCGCCGATGGCCAGGCCCACGTCGAACGTCTCCTCCTGGGTGCCGAGGTTGGCGACGACCGCGCGCGGCACGACGACCGTGCCGGAATCCACGTCGCCCACCGGCGCGACGATCTCAAGCGCCGCGACATCGTGGGTCGTAGTCGTGACCTTCTCGACGTCGCCGGTCAGCGCCCAGGCGAACCACTGCCTGGCCGCAGTCCTGACATTGTAACCGTAGATCTTGACGGTCCAGACCCCGGTGTCGGGCGCGTTGACCCGGCAGCATTCCTCGACGTTCAAGGAATCCCAGGTCGTCGGGTTGGGCGTGGACTGGCCCGAGGTGTATTTGTTGCCGCGGTAGGTCGTGCCGGTGGGTGAGACCAGTTCGAGGTTCAGGTTGTTGACGAGCGTCGGGTTGGCGTTGGGCGCGGCCGCGGTATCGCTCCAGGCCATGCAGACGCGCAGCGGGATTGCCGATGCCACCCGGAACTGCTGCTGTTTGAAGTCGCCGGTCGCCAGACCCAGCGTGTCGTCGCACAGGATGAGCTTGCGGGTATCGCCGGTGAAGTAGAGCACCGATTCGGCGTCGACCCGGCCCCACCCGATATTGAAGTCCGGGATGGTATACGAGCCGATGTTCGGGTCACAGGAAACGATTGCCATCGAGCGCAGCAGCGCCGCGGAGTTATAACGTAGCTTGTCGCCCGTCACCGGCGCGCCGGTCGGGTAATACCCTTCCTGCAGGTAGCAGCGCATCAGGCCGACCGTGCCGTTGGCCGAGGGCGTCGCCATCGAAGTCCCCGACATCTGGGTGTAGGTGTTGGTCGCGGGCGACTTCTGCGCGGACCAGAGGTCGACGCCCGGCGCCATGATGTTGGGCTTGTACCGGTTGTCCTTGCTCGGGCCGCG
>JAEAMF010000317.1_pt1 | contig 68071 bp, 61 predicted proteins | sample 8958721 | NCBI WGS metagenome assembly JAEAMF01 (sample SAMN16933255, study PRJNA681124) | bioreactor sludge metagenome | isolation source: anaerobic bioreactor treating anionic surfactant - SDBS | place: India: Bengaluru | collected 2019-02-28
TGCAGGGCTTCCACGGCGGGCAGCACCGCGCGCCCCCCGATGCGATGGTCGCGCAGATAGGCCTGCACGGGGATCGTCAGCGGAACAGAGATTTTTTCTACGGGTTCGGAAAGGTTTTCCATAACTGCACGGTCTTGGGATCGACGGCCACCGGGATGCCCCGGGCGTTCAGTGCGCAGTGCAGCGTGAATCCGCGGCAGACGTCGGCCCCCGTCTCCGCATGGGTGATGATGTAATCGAACCGGAGTCTCACCCGCTCGAGCTCTGCCGGCCGGGTGTGGATCCACATCGGATCGTCGTAGCGCAACGGCTCCTGGAACCGGACGCCCATCTCGATGATCGGATAGACATAGCCGTCCGCCTCGATCTCGCGGTAGGGATAGGCCGCATCGCGCATCAGGGAGGCCCGGCCCAGTTCGAAATACCTCAGGTAGTTGGCATGATAGACGACGGAAGACCGGTCCGTATCGGCGTAAAGCGTCCGGTTTCCGCAGCGATGCCAGACAAGCCCTGTCGCGCCGTCGCGGACATAGCGCATATCCTGGCCATAGGCCTCCGGCCGGAACGGTTTCGGTTTCATCTCAGACCCCTCTGAAAACGATGCAGCAGTTCGTGCCCCCGAAACCGAACGCGTTGGAGAGGGCCAGCTCATGGGGCTGCCGGCGGGCCGCATCGGGCACGCAGTCGATATCGGCGAAGTGCGGATCGGGCCGGTGATTGATGGTGGGCAGCAGAATGCCCCGACGCATCCCCTCGATCGTCAACGCTCCCTCGATGGCGGCCGCCGCGCCGAGGGTATGGCCGATCTGGGATTTGTTGGAGGACAGCGGAATCTTCTCCAGGGCCTTGCCGAAGACGGAGCGGAGACATTCGACCTCGGCCAGATCGCCCTTCTGTGTGGAGGTGCCGTGGGTGTTGACGTATCCGATGTCCCCGGGTCGAAGCCCCGCATCCGCGATCGCCTCCCGCATCGCCCGGACGATCGTTTCACGGTTCGGGCTGGTGAAGTGGTACGCATCGGAAGTCCAGCCTACGCCCAGGATCTCCGCCCGTGCGGCAAGCCCGTGGCGGGCAATCATCTCCTCGGCCGCCAGCACGATGACCCCCGCCCCCTCGGACAGCACGAAACCGCGCCGGTCCGCGCTGAACGGGCGCGAGGCCTGTGCCGGGTCCCCAAAGGCCCGGTCCGATGGAAGGATCTTGACCGTCGCATTCATGTTGTTGAAGCCGTGGATGATCTCCGGCAGAATCGGCATATCCACGCCCCCGGCCAGCGCGAAATCGCAGTCGCCGTCCCGGATCATTCGGGCCCCGATGCCGATGGCATGGTTTCCCGAGGCGCAGGCGCCCTGAGGCGAAAAAACCGGCCCGGTGAACCCCAGCAGCATCCCCGCCTTCCCCGATGGGAGATTGGCGCAGAGGTTCGGCAGCAGATAGGGGCTGATCTTCAGCGGGCCCTTTTCCAGAAGGTTCACCATCGCCTTCCGGAACGCATCGACCCCGTTGATGGCCGACCCGATTAGGCAGGCGGTTCGGGGGGCCGTCTCTTCGTTCATCACCAGGCCGGCGTCGGCCAGGGCCTCTCGGCAAACCGCCATCGTCAGCAGGACAAAGCCGGCGTTCCAGTTATACGCCTCCTTCGGATCGACGAAATCAAGCTCCCTCGGATTCCAGTCCGGGATCTCCCCGACCACGTTGCAAACCGTTTCGACCCTGCAGCGGGTGACTTTCCGGAAACCGGCATCGCCGCGGACGGCGCGCTCCCAGGTTTCGGCAAAGGTCCGCCCCAGCGGGGTGGCCGCCCCGTAACCGATCACGAATACCCTTCTGTTCTCCGGCGCCCTCATCGTCTCCTCGTCCCGTTGCACGGTGTGCCGCGGCCGTGCATATCAGTTGACGCGGCGAAATACAAGACAAGCATTGCAGCCTCCGAATCCGAAGGCGTTCTTCAGGACAAACTCCTGATCCAGGCTTCGGGCGCCCTCCGCGACGCAATCCAGCGGAATCTCGGGGTCCGGACGATGATGAATCGTGGGAAGAAGAATCCCGCGGCGCATTCCCTCCATCGCCAGGATGGATTCGATCGCGCTGGAGGCCCCCATCGCATGGCCGATCTGCGATTTGCAGGCTGAAACCGGCGGCACCCCACGGGGAAACACCTCCCTGAGCACATCCGACTCGACCCGGTCTCCGATCTTCGTCGAAGCGGCGTGCGCGTTGACCGCATCGATGTCGGCCGGACCGATGCCGGCATGCCGGATGGTTTCCTCGACGCACCTGCGCACCGTCACGGGATTTGGGGCCACGACATGATGGGCGTCGGCGGTCATCCCCCATCCGGCCAGCTCGATCCCGTAGGCCAGGCCGTGGGCCGCGGCGAACGCGCGCGAACCCAGCAGGATGCATCCCGCCCCCTCGGAAACGACGAAGCCCCGCCGGAACAGCGAAAAAGGGCAACTGGCGTCCTGCGGCGGCGCGGGCTTTTCCCCTTCCTTGGGGCGATACGCGCCGTTCATCGTCGCGAATCCGGCCACAATCGGCTCCACCAGCGGAAAGTCCACGGCCCCGCAAATGGCCAGGTCCGCCATCCCCTGGGCAATGAACATCGCCCCGAGGATCAAGGAACTGCTTCCGGTGGCGCAGGCCGTTACGATGGAGGAGATGGGGCCGGTCGCCCCGGTGACGATGGCAACCTTGCCGCCCACCATGTTGATGCAGGAATTGGGGTTCATGAAAGGCGGAGGGAGTTTTCCGGCCGCCGTCAGAGCCCGGTCCGCATCGATCAGCGCGTCCAGCCCGCCGATTGCGGAGCTGAACGTGACGGCCGTCCTGGGCGAGAGCTCCGGTGTGATTGCGATGCCGGCCCCCGCAAGGGCACGCATCACCACCAGAAGCGCGTGCCTGAAGACGGGGGACGTCCAGTGGGCCATCTCGCGGGGTCGCAGGAACGGATAAGGGGCGGCGTCGATTTCGGGAACCTGGCCGGCGATCCGGACCGGGAATCGGTCGCGAAGCGGAAAGCGGGTCAGCGCCCCTATGCCGCTTTCCCCCGCCGCGGCCCGGCGCCACTGTTCTTCCGGCTCCGTCCCCAGCGGCGACACAAAGTCATATCCGAGAATGACAGGCTTTTTGTCCATATCCATCATACATTTCCTGCCTGAAGGCTGTTCAAAAATGGCCGGATGCAAGGCCCCCGAAACCCTGAGCCGTGAGGCGTACCGGATGGCACGTTGAGCGGTGAAGGATGAGGAAAACGTCGCAAACGGCTATTTTTCAACAGCCTTCCGGATTTACCAGGGGATGAACCGGTAAAGCTTGGCGAACATCTCGTAGACCTCGATCCAGTTCTGGAGATCCTTGGCCGAGCGCATGTGCGCCCTTTTGTTCACCATCACCCAGCTCATGTGGGCGGCGCCGTCCTTGCAGGTCGTGCAATCGCGGGTAGCCGACGTGCAGCAGCGGTGCATCGTTTTCAGATCGGCCGCCCAGCGGATAAAACGGATGAGGCGCTTCGGGCGTGGGGTGCGATTGTCCAGAGGTTCCGTCACGGAGGGACATTCGCTCCAAGAAAACGGCCGTCCCAGCATCCGTCCGGTTGTGATGATCTCGTGGTAATAGCGGCAGGAGATGACGGTCCGGGGATAGCGATCGAGCATCTCGTCCATTTCGACGCGGATTTCGGCGAGCTGAGAGGGGGTCCAGGAGAATCCGTTCACGCCCTCGTCGTTCGACAGAAGCTGCATATGCACCTTGAGACCGGCGTCGGCAATCTTCCGGATCACGCGCTCCGTCCGTCCAAGCTGGCGAGGGGTGATGGTGTAGAGATAATAGGCATCCGGATCGCCGGCATAGTTCCGGCTGGAGACGGCAAAGACATCCTTTCCCCGGAGCAGCTTTTCATCCTCTTCGTCGCCCCAGACGGAGATGCCCACCATCAACCCCGGAAAACGATCGCGGGGAATCCGGATCAGGCCGTTGGTTGCGCAATAGGTGGGAAGGCGTTTGTAGAAGGCTTCGACGCGGTCGAGATAGAGGGTCGGTTCGCCTCCGATCAGGATGGCCAGGTTGACTCCCCGCTGCCGTTCCCGTTCCACAAATTCTTCCCACTTCCCCGGATCCTCTTCTTCGGGAGCGGCCTTGTGTTCATCGGAGGAAAAGAAAAAACACCCCTTGCAGCGCAGATTGCACCGGTTCGTGACGTCGTAAATGGAACTGCGGATGTTCAGGCGGGAGATCGCCTTGTATCGCTCGTACCAATCCTTGTCCAGCAAAGTACTGACCGTTTGCATTATGATCGCTTCCCGATTTCAGCATGTCCCGGAGGAGAGACCATTTCCTCACAGAGATTCTCGCTCTTTTCGTACCCCATCACCCAGACGGCCAGGTAGGTGTCGACATAGTCCAGCCACGACCGGAAGGTCCACGGGTCCGTCGCATGGCGGTAGAGCCGCGCCGTCACCACGGCGCTTCCCGCGGCGTAGTGCCGGCAGTCGGCGCAATCCGTATCGGGGACACAGCAGGCGGCGGCCCGGTCCCAGGTCAGATCGGTCCGAAACTGACGGAAGGAACGACCGAGACCGATCTCCGTCGAAGGATTCATCCGTGGATAAGAACAGCCGTACAGCTCGTGAAGCCCTCGTTCATGGGTATGGGCTGCGGCTCCGTAAGGGGAATACAGCGCATATCCGGGATGCCGGGCCATCATCTCGACCATCATTTCCCGGGTGCGGATCAGTGAGCTCGGATCGTGACGGAGCGGACCCGAATAACCGACCGGTGATGAAAAGACATTGAACGTGAAACGGCAACCGGCGGACACGAGCCCATCGGCGATTTCGGCCGCCTCACCGATATTCTCCCGGGTGAAGGTGTAGACGAACACGGCCCTCGGGTCTCCGCGGTAATTTTCAATCTGGCGGTCGAGGAGCCTGTCGGCCTTTCGCACGCGGAGGCTGGTGGCGTCGTTCCCCCAGACGGAAATGTGGATCTTGTATCCGACGGAGGGATCGATCCGCCGGACGCCGTTGGTGGCAATGCAGCCCAGCGGCATCTCTTCAAAACAGGCTTTCAGCAGCTCCGGAACCAGCGAAGGCTCCGCGCCGGCCAGCACGACATAGGTGATCCCGCGCGCCTTTTCCGCCTGCATGAGCGCACGCCACGCCTCGGGGTCCCGGTTTTCTTCGGCAAACTGCTTTTCCCCTTCATAGTAGTAGCAGCCGTCGCAGCGCAGATTGCAGCGGTTGCTCATGTCATAGGTGGATTCCCTCAGAAAAAAGTATTTCCGGACCTTCTCCCAACGGGTCTTCACTTCCGGGTCCGACAACAGCTCAGAAAATTTCAATCGCCCATGAAGCGGATTCATTTCGGAGCCGTCATGCCGGGACGGCTCCATCCGCGGTTCTATAGCCGTCTTTGCCATCATGGTCTGATTTTCGTCATCCCGCATCCTTTTTTTCAGGGTCTCCATCCGTTGTGCAACTTTCGACATCTTCAGGAATCACGATCCTTGCGTCCTTGGAGGCGGGATTGCACATATTCTGCAATCAGCCGGACGGTCTTCAGCTTGGGATAGTCGTCCTCGTCGATGAAGACGCCGTACTCGTCCTGCAGCACCAAAGCCACGGTCGCCAGGTCCATGCTGTCCACTCCGAGTTCATCCACCAGGTCCATGTCGGGATCAAACGACTCCGGCGTGATGTCCTCCAGCTTCAGCTCCTCAATGATAATCTCGGCAATCCGGATCATCCGTTCCCGGATTTCTTTGCTCTCCGGCATGATTCAACCTCCCCGTGCAAAAGAAATATCCGCCCCGATACCCCTGGGCGGCGTATTGCACGCGGGTACTTTCGTAAATATTCCTCCGGCTTGTCAAGGAATTTTTGTTCCAACTCTCAACACACCGCTGCAAACCGCTTCTCCTCTTAAAGAAATCGTAAAGGCATAGGACGGTTCTTCCCGACCGGAGCTCTTCTTCACCTCCAGTTCAACCTCGTCGTCCGGCCTGACGGGCAGTCGGAAACGGACCCGACGGACCCCCATGATCGTGACGGATCTCCCTTGATTCCGTTCCCAAGTCGTCACGGCCTCCTGGACCATTGCAATCAGCGCGATCCCCGGCACGATCGGGTGGCCCGGGAAATGGCCTGAAAACCATTCCGAATCGCGTGGAAACCGCACCGCGGCTTCGACACGTTGCGCCGTTCCTGAAAACCGGATCCATTCATAACGAAAATGCGCGTCCATCCCTTCCTCCCGTTCGCGGATGGATTTTGGATTGCGCCATCCGGCATGATCCTCGGATCGCACCTTCATCCCCGTTCAGGGTTCCCGAAACCCGCAAACCGGCGGTCACGATGTTCCTTGCGCGGATCGTCCCCGCTTTTCGTAACGTCTCCGTTCACCGGAGCAGCAATTCCCAGAGGGGACCGGTTCGACCGCGCGCGTACATCCGGGTCACAATCCTCTCCGTCTCTTCTCCGCCGTCTCCATAGACCCAGTTGATCCGGCCGCGTGCCTGTCTTTTGACCCTGTCGATGACCGCCTCAGCCGTGATGCCTTTCGACCGGTAGAAGATCGGCGAGAGCAAGTTCTGATCCGTCCCGATCTGCCCCTCCTTCAAGGCGAGATCGTACAGTGCGGTGTGCGGAAAGATCCGGACGCCGCACATGAGGAAGAATGCCGCCTTCCCCAGCGCCTCCATGCGGTTCAGGGTTTCGTCCAGGGTTCCGGCATCCTCCCCGGGTCCCCCCAGAAGGAAATAGTGGGCAATGTATGCCCCCGCCTTCCGGGCGCTCTCGTGTGCAGTCAGGACGTCTTTCACGCCAAACGGCTTCCCGTATCGCTTCAACTGGGGATCACAGAGGGATTCCGTCCCGAACTCGGCGTGGGTCCATCCGGCTTCGGCGAGGGTATCGTAATAACCGTCAGGCATGCGCATCGGGGCCAGAAAGGCCCCCCAGGGAACGACGATTCCCTCGCTGCGAAAGGCTCTGGCCACGGCCAGGCTGTGTCCGACATCGGCATTGAATGCCGAATCGGTGATGAAAAGAAATCTGGCCCCCATCTCCTGAAGTTCCCGCGCCTCCCGGGCGACCTCCCTGGGAGGAACCAACCGCATCCGGTGCCCCTCCATGTAGGGATAGGTGCAGTAGATGCAGCGGAAGGGGCATCCCCTCTTCGTCTGCAGGTTCAAGATTCCCCCATGCTCCAGGTAGAACCGCCGTATATCGTCGGCAGGTCGCATCCGCCTGGTTACGGCGCCCGTCCAGGAAACAGGCTCCCGGACGGCTCCGCCCCGGACCAGGATCCCCGGCAGAGCGGACGGATCGTCCCCTTTTTCGAGGGCATCGAGCAGGCAAACCGTATGTTCCCCTTCCCCGACGACCCCGAAATCGGCATCCAGCAGGGACATCAACTCCCCCGGAAAAATGGAAAATCCGCTCCCTCCGAGCAGGATCGGAGCCTCTGTGCAGCGCCTGAGGAGACGGGCGATCCGTTCATATCCCGGAACGAAATTTTTCACGGCCAGCGTGTCCACATTATCGATATTCCGGATGGACAAACCGACCACCTCCGGATGAAAATCCCTCACGGCCGCCTGTATCCTCTGCTCTCCGCCAGCCTCGTTCACATCCAAAAGGTGAACCTCGTGCCGCGGCGTCAAGGCCCCGACAAGATAATCGAGGCCCAACGGATAGACAGGGTGCGGGGTGCGGGTCGCATTGGCGGAAATCAAAAGCACTCGCATCGATTGGAAACTCCGATCCCGATCACGGGCTCCCCGTTTAAAACGGATGTATTGCATAACCCAAAAGAGCTTTCCACGCCACTAAATTCAAGGTCGTCGAATCACGATCTCCGTCCGGTTGTGCGGGTCGGAACGTTCAAACCCGGCGACACCCCAATTCCGATTGACACAAAACCCTCCCTCTCCTATATTCAGACCGTGTTGAACGATCATCGGGAGATTCGCCATGGACAAGATTTCAGGATGGATTCCAAAAGCGATCGGCTTCATCCGGCGGGACATCTGGAGAATCCGCCGAACCAACCTGCCGCCGGGAAAATCCTTCTTCCTCCAGTTGCTGCGGGTGCTGATCCTTTCGATCCGCGGATTCGATGAAGACAAATGTCAGCTCCGGGCATCGGCGATCACCTTTTACTCCCTGATCTCCGTCGTTCCGGTGGCCGCCATGGCCTTCGGCATCGCCAAGGGGTTCGGCTTCGAAAAGATGCTGGAGGCGCAGTTGCGCGGCAAACTGGCCGGGCACGAAGAGATCCTCGACAAGGTCATTCAGTTTTCGCATTCGCTGCTGGAGAGCACCAAAGGGGGATTGCTCGCGGGCATCGGCCTGATCGTTCTTTTCTGGTCCGTGATCAAGGTTCTGGGGCAAATTGAAGACTCCCTCAACGATATCTGGGGGATCAAGGAACGGCGCTCGCTGGGACGGAAATTCGCCGACTACCTGTCGCTCATGCTGATCTGCCCGATCCTCATCATCCTCTCCAGCAGCGTGACCATCTTCATCACCACCCAGATCACCCTGATCCTGGAAAAAATCACATTTCTGGGCGCCTTCAGCTCGGCGGTCCTTTTTCTTGTTGAACTGTTGCCGTATGTTCTTTTGTGGGGGCTGTTTACGTTCCTGTACATCTTCATGCCGAACACCAAGGTGCGCTTCGGCTCCGGCCTGCTGGCCGGGATCATCACCGGCACCATCTTTCAAATCGTTCAATGGGCCTACATCACCTTTCAGATCGGGGCGACGCAATACAACGCCATCTACGGCAGTTTTGCCGCTTTTCCACTTTTCCTGGTCTGGCTGCAGATCAGTTGGCTGATTGTCCTCTTCGGGGCCGAGCTCTCCTTTGCCCATCAGAACGTGGATACCTATGAGTTCGAACCGGACGCCCTCCAGGCGAGTCACCGTCTCAAAAAACTGCTTTCCCTTCAAATTGCGCAACATGTCATCCGGAACTTCGCCCGGGGAGGAAACCCGTCGACCGCGCCGCAGATATCCCATAAGCTGGAAATTCCGATCCGTCTCGTCAATGAAATCCTCTTCACCCTGGTTAAAAGCGGCATCTTTTCGACATGCGGGGCCGAGGGAGAGGGAGAACGGGGATTCCAGCCGGCCCGTGACATTCATCATCTGACCATCCACTCGGTCATCGAGGCGATCGAGCTTTGCGGAATCAACACGATCCCCTTTGCCCATACCCCCGAGTTTTCCACGCTGTCCGAGACGGTGGCGACTTTCGAGAAGGCAATTGAACATCTTCCCGAAAACAGGTTGCTGAAGGACGTTTGACCCGCGGATCCCGACCGATTAAAATCCATGTCCCGTGATGCTGCCGAACCGCAACCACTGAAGACGGAAAACCAGAGCGACTTGGCCTGGCTTGCACGGGTCTGCATAGGGCGCATTTTCTTTGCATGGATCTTCACCAGTTACTCGGCGGCGCTGCCTTTGCTGAAAACCGATTGGGACATGTCGGCCGGCCAGGCCGGCCTGGTGCAATCGGCCTGGCATGCCGGTTATCTGATATCATTGTTCGCGGTCGGATTCGCCGCCGACCGCCACGGCGCCAAAAAAACCTATCTGGTTGGAAGCGTGCTGGCCGGCTTCAGCGCGCTGATGTTCGCTTTTTTCGCAAACGGCTTTACCTCCGGTCTGATCCTGTACGGGTTCACCGGATTGTGTTCAGGGGCGTCGTACACGCCGGGCTTGACGCTCGTTGCGGAACGCTTCACCTCCCGTCATCGGGGCCGCGCCATGGGGTGGTTTCTCGCCGCAGCCTCGCTCGGTTATGGTCTGTCGCTGCTCCTGAGCGGATTCCTGATGCCGCATCTCGGGTGGCGCGGCTCGTTCATCGCGACCGCGTCCGGACCGTTCGTCGGAATGCTCATCTCCTTCTGGACGCTCCGGAAGACCCCCAATGTGGTTCATCCCCATGACCGCCAGTTCGCCGGCATCCTCACCCTGCGAGAGGTCTGGCGGAACCGTCCGGCCATGCTCCTGATCTGGGCGTATGTGTTCCATGTATGGGAACTGCTGGGATTATGGGCATGGCTGCCGGCTTATCTGGCGGCATCGATCGCACAGAAGGGTACCGTGACGATACAGGCGGCCGGCGCCGGCGCCCTTCTGACGGCGCTTACATACATCACCAGCATGGGCGGAAGCATTGGCGGCGGCGCCATGTCGGATCGCTGGGGACGAACCCGGACCATCCTCTGGGGAGCGTGCCTGAGCCTTGTCTGCTCCCTTCTGTTCGGCTGGATGATGACGCTTCCGCTGTGGTTTCTGGTCACTGTCGCCGCGATCTACAACCTGACGGCCATCGCCGATTCGTCCATCTATTCGACGGCGCTCACGGAACTGGTCCCGCCTCACTGTCTGGGCGCTGCGTATGCCCTGCGTTCGTTGCTGGGTTTCGGCGCCGGCATCATCAGTCCCTGGGCATTCGGGCTCGTCCTCGACTGGGTGCAAGGCGAAACGCTCCGCTCGACGACGATGGCCTGGGGTCTGGCATGGACGGCGCTCGGCGTCGGGGCAGGGTTTGGGCCGCTGATGACGGTTCTGTTGCGCGGAAGGCCCGAGGCGGAAAAGATGGCCGGCGGGAGAAGATAGACGGACGCGCAATTTCCCGAAGAGGCCGAAAAGCATTCCATCATGGCGTGCCGTTCATTCTGCGGCCCGTTCATCGGAATCATGAAGATGTACCATCACCGATCGATCGATCAGATCCGACAGCGGAAGGATCTCGTATTCCTTGTTCGTCAGGCCCGAAAGGATCCGCTCGATCTCCGCGATCCATCTTTCGGCTCCATCCCCTTCCCTCGGCATGACATCATGCAGCAAAATGATATCCCCGGGGCGGACCTTCCCCAGGATGATCTCCGACAGACCCCCAATCCGCCGGTTGCCCCGGTCAAAGGCACGGCAGCTGAAGTTCACACAATCCATGCCGAGCTCCTTCAAGACCCCCGGCAGCTTGGGATTCGTGATCCCGACGGGAGGCCGAAAGGTCAACGGACGGATGCCGTAAGCCGCAAGCGCATCCTGAGCCAATGCGATTTCGTTGCGGAGCGTTGCCCGTGAACGCAGCATCAGCAGGGGGTCGTGATGATAGGAGTGATTCCCTATGGTGTGTCCGTGAGAGAGGATTCCCCGGATCAGTTCCGGATATCGTTCCGCCTTTGCGCCGGTCACAAAAAACGTCGCGGGCGCGCCATGACACCGCAAAAGCTCCAGCAGCCGAGGGGAAATCTCCGGATCCGGCCCGTCATCGAAGGTCAGGGCGACCGACCTTCCCTCTTTTTTCCCCCGGCTGATCACGGGAAGGAAGAATCCGAATCCGGGGAGAAAGGGGGCAACCATACAGGCGAGAACGAATAAGGCCAACGGGATCATCGCCAGCGCCGGCCGGATCAGCAGCAGCAGGCCGGCGAGGAGAAAAGCCGTCGCCCCGGCAATCATGGCCGGCGAAGGCGCTCCCCGTATGCCGGCCGCAAACGGGCTGCTTCTCATCCGGCCGGACTTCTCCCGCCGGAAAGACGTCTCGGAGACCTTCGGCGGGCTACCTTCGGACGATGAGGCTTCCAGGCGTTTCACCAGACGCCTCGCCGCCCATTGCAGCAACGGCCTGATATAAGGGGTGCCGGCACAGTACAATCCGATCCAGAAAACGACATGAGACAGTCCATAGGTCACCGGACCGCCCGCAACAACAATCAGTGGCTCCCTCAGATGGTAGGAGATCCAGGCCAGCAGCCCCACAGCCGGCCAGCCGATGAGGTAGCTCAAGCCGATGAGCCCCAAGCCCATCCAGATCCTCGGCGTCGGTTTTGAAGCGATCGTCGCGGGGTCTTCCTCTTTCATCAGTGCATCACGGACAAAACGGCTGGTCGCCAGCCTGGCCATGAGTCCTTGAACGATCGATTTCCCCGACATCCTCACCCCCTTTCGCTTCGAAAGGGTCGCCACGATTCTTTTTGTATTGATACACGCATTGTTTTGTATTATCAATCCAATATGAAGATGATCCTCCAGTTCGACCCTTACCGGTCGATCGCCATATGCGGGAACCGGCCGCGTTCCGCCGTCCGCCGGTAAAATGACCCATGAACGCGAATCCATCCCATGATCCCGATAGCCCGGAAACCGAACATCCCTGGCGGCAAACCCTTTACATCCTGTTCGTCGCGCAGTTCCTGTCGATGATCGGTTTCGCGTTCGTGCTTCCCTTTCTTCCCTTTTACGTCCGTGAGCTGGGGATCACCGACGAACGGATGGTCCCTGTTTGGGCAGGGGTTCTGGTCGCCTCCGGCAGTCTCGTCATGGCCTTTTTCTCGCCCCTCTGGGGGTGGCTGTCCGACCGGTACGGCCGAAAGATCATGGTGGAACGCGCCATGTTCGGCGGTGCCGTCATCACCTTCGCGATGGGGCTTGTCACCGACGTTTGGCAGCTCCTCTTCCTCCGTATCCTTTCCGGCGCGACGACCGGCACGATTTCGGCCTCCATTGCGCTGGTCTCATCGGTGGTCCCCAGACAGAGACTGGGATATGCACTGGGGCTTATGCAGGTAGCGGTTTTTCTCGGTATGACGCTCGGACCGTGGATCGGGGGGATCCTGGCCGATCTCGCCGGATACCGGCTCACCTTCATGGCGGGCGGCGTTATTTTACTCCTGGGTGGAGCATTCGTCCTCTTCGGAACCCGGGAGCGGTTCGTTCGGCCGTCGGTGGAGAAACTGGCAAAAGGCGACCGGATGCTCTCCCTGCTGGCTTACAGCGGTTTTCCCGCCATGCTCGCCCTTTTCTTTTTCTTCAATTTCACGGTGCATTTCGTCGCCCCGATCCTGCCGCTCTTCATCGAAACGATGTGCGACCCGGCGATGGGCGGCGTCGCTTCAACGACAGGTCTGCTGTTCGCAATCAGCGGCGGAGCGGCGGCGATGGCCGCCGGCGGTGTCGGCTATCTCGGCGACCGGATCGGCCACCGAAGGATCCTGCTGTGTCATCTCCTGCTGACCGCCGTGATCATCCTGCTGCACGGGGCGGCGCAGGGGATCCTGCATCTGGTTCTGCTTCGGGCACTCTACGGCCTGGCGGCCGGCGGAATCCTGCCGACAATGAACGCCCTGGTCGGACGACTGATCCCGCAGGAGAGCTACGGAAAAGCCTACGGTCTGACCTCTTCCATGATCAGCCTGGGAATGGCGGCCGGCCCTTTCTTCGGCGGGATGATGGCCTCCTATTGGGGGTACCGCTGGCCCTTTGTCCTCGTCGGTGCGATGATGATTGTCGTCGCAGTGCCCGCGATGATCCGTCTCCGCTCCCGCTGATCGCAAAGCAACTGAACATTCTGCTTGACAATAGAACGCTTGTTCTATAAAAGGAGGCGCATGAAAGAAAAACGCACCCTCCGATCCGTCCGGAAGATTCTGCTCGTTTTCTACCGGGAAAAACGGCGGATGCCCTCCTATGCCGAGATGATCGGCCTGTTGGGGGTCCGCTCGAAGAGTGTCGTCCACTTCTGGGTCGAAAAACTGATCACCGCCGGTCTGCTTGCACGGGACGATACGGGCCACCTGAGCCTGACGAAACGCCCCTTTGCCGTCCCCCGCCTCGGATCCATTCGGGCTGGCTTTCCCTCCCCGGAGGAAGAGGCCCTCTGCGACATTCTCTCCATGGACGAGTATCTGATCACACGGCCGGAGGCCTCCTTCTTGCTCCAGGTCAGCGGGGATTCGATGAACGGGGCGGGAATCATGGAGGGGGATCTCGTCGTTGTGGAACGGGGGAGGGATCCCAAGGGAGGCGATATTGTAATCGCCGAGGTGGACGGGGAGTGGACGATGAAGCACTTCCGGCGGGAGGGGAAGACGGTGGTCCTGGAGGCAGCCAATCCGAGGTATCCCCCGATTCGTCCGAAGGAGGAGCTTAAAATCGGGGGGGTCGTTACGGCCGTCATCCGGAAATATCTCTGACGATGGCTCTTTCGTCATAAAGATCCGCAGCAGGATACAGACCAATCATCCCGTACCGAAGCAAAAAAAAGAGCACCGCAAAGATCCGTTCCTGCAAATCATTTTCAGCCATCCTATGGGGATCCGGATCGGAAGGGCTGCACCCCGTTCCGCACCGTTATCATCCAAGCAAAATTGAAAAAGCAATGGAATGTCCATGAAAAAAGTGATACGAAGGAATCGTCATCCATCCATCTTGATTGAATCTGGGAGGATCCATTTGATGAAAATTTTTTTCGGCAAGAGGGCTGTCATCCTGTCCGTCTTTTTGTCGCTTTTGATTCTCGGACCCTACGGGGATAGCCGTGTCTCGGCGATCGATCGCACCACCTACAAGGGTCTCAAGACCTTCAGCGAGGTCCTGGACATGGTGGATAAGAATTATGTGGAACCCGTGGAAACAGACAAGCTGTTGCAGGGAGCCATCAACGGCATGATCAAATCCCTCGACCCCCACAGCAGTTTTATGACCGCCGAGATGTACAAGGAACTGGAGGTGGAGACACGGGGAAGCTTTGGCGGGATTGGAATTGAAATCACCCTGCTGAAGGATGTTTTGACCGTGGTTTCCCCGATCGAGGATACGCCCGCATACAACGCCGGGGTGAAGGCCGGCGACCAGATTATCCGGATCAATGGAAAATCAACCAAGGACATCACTGTCCTGGATGCGGTCAAACAGCTTCGCGGTCCGAAGGATACGAAGGTGAACATCACCATCCTTCGCGAGGGGATGGCCAAGCCGAAGGATATCGAGCTCATCCGCAGCATCATTTCGATCAAGAGCGTCAAGTCGAAGGTTTTTGACGACCACATCGGCTACATCCGAATTTCCGCCTTTCAGGAGCGGACGGGAGACGACCTGAAGAAGATCCTCCGGGAGATTGAATCCAAGGCGCATCCGCTAAAAGGGATTGTTCTGGACATGAGGAACAACCCCGGTGGACTGCTGCACCAATCCGTGGAAGTGTCGGACGCCTTTTTGAAGTCGGGAAGTATCGTCTCCACTCGCGGCCGTGCCAAAAGCATGGAGAGCCAGACGGCGGCAAAGGACAACGGGGATGAGCCGACCTGCCCGATGGTCGTTCTGGTCAATGAAGGAACCGCCAGCGCCGCGGAAATCGTCTCCGGCGCGCTGCAGGACAACGGGCGGGCCGTGATCATCGGAACCCAGACCTTCGGCAAGGGCTCGGTGCAGACGATCATTCCCCTTGAGGACGGTGCGGCCCTGAAACTCACAACGGCCAGATACTATACCCCCAAGGGTCGGTCCATCCAGGCGGAAGGAATTACACCGGACATTGTGGTCAAACGGACCCGGCCGGCAGATGAAAAGGAGGATGCCGACAACGCCCAGGTCCGCGAGAAGGATCTGAAGGGACACATCAAATCGCCGAAAGAGAACGACGCCAGGATGCTGGAAGCCCGGAAAGATGAGGATCACATCGATCAGGACAATCAGTTGAAAAACGCGATCGATATCCTGAAAAGCTGGGACATTCTGAAAAAGAATTCCAAAGAGTAAACGGAACCGGCAAAACGGAGAATGGGACAGGTCATCAGAAAACGTGAAACGATTTCCGTTCCGGGCGGTCGTGATCATCGCCGCTCTTATCGCGGCGGTTGTTCTTTTCGCCGAAAGGGGGATTCAACGTCCGGAGGACTTGACCTCCCACAGAAGCCTCGAAAAGGAAACGCCGACATCGAAGGATGAAACGATAGGGCCGGAGACCGAGGCCCCCGTCCAGTCACAGCCGATCGCAATCATTATCGACGACATCGGTTTCGATCTCCAGATCGTTCGGAAACTGGCGAGCCTTCCTCTGCCTGTCTCCTTTGCCATTCTTCCGTATACTCCCCACGCTGTGGAGGCGGCGCGGCTTTTGCATGCGGCGGGAAAAGAGATCCTTCTCCATTTTCCCATGGAATCCGTCGGTTATCCGGACGTATTTCCAGGGGAAGGGGCGCTGACGACGGATATGACCGCGGGAGAGATTCGAAGCCGTGTGCGTGAGGCCGTGGCGGCGGTGCCGTTCATTTCGGGAGTGAACAACCACATGGGCTCGCGTTTCATGGAGGACGGGGCACGGCTCGCCGTTGTCATGGAGGAACTGAAGGCAAAAAATCTTTTTTTTATAGACAGCCTGACGACCGAATCTTCCCGGGGGAGGGAGTCGGCCAAACGTGCAGGCGTTCGTTTTGCCGCAAGGGATATCTTTATTGATCATGTCCCCGGCCGGGATGCCGCCCTGAAGAACCTGACCGGCGTGGTTCGAAAGGAACGAACGAACGGTTTGCCGATCCTGATGATCGGCCATCCTCACCGGGAAACGGAACTGGCGATCCGCGCGGCGATACCGATCTGGCAGGCCGAGGGAATCCAGGTGATCAGCATTTCAGCCTGCCTCGGGGATCCGCGCGGGGAGAAAAGCGAGACGCGCCGGCAACAACAGGCTGAACCATGAATCGCCTTCGAAAGGAACCTGATCAATGATCCGGATGTTTCTCCGCACGATCGGTTGGGGAGTTTTCGTGGTGCTGCTGGTCGGCTGCAGCGTCTTCCCTTTGCGGAAAGAGAGTGCATCCGCGCCATCTCACATCATGCATTCCCGTTCCGCGGCCTATCATTACAGCCTCGGGATTCTCCATGCCCTGAATGAGAATCCGGACGAGGCCATCCGAGAGATGGAAGAAGCCCTTCGCATCGATCCCGATTCCGCATACCTGGCCGGGGAGTTGGCATCGCTCTATATGGAACGGGGGGATGCCGAAAAAGCCCTCGCGATCTGCCGCAGGACGCTGGAGAAGCATCCGAACGACGGGGACATTCGTCTGCTGCTGGGCGGCTTCTATCTGAACGGGAAAGACTACGCAAACGCGGCAGCGGAATACCGACGGGTCGTCGATCTGCAGCCGAAAAATGCCATGGCCCTATTCTACCTGGGAACCAGCCTGGCAGAATTGAAGCGGTTCGATGAGGCAATCGCCGCCTTCCGTGAGCTTCTGGCAATCGATCCCGAGCACTTCATGGGGAACTACTACCTGGCCCGGCTGCTGTCCGATATGAAACGGTACGACGAGGCCGCGACGGGATTTAAAAAAGTCCTATCCGTTCGTCCCGAGTTCGAACCGGCCATGATCGACCTCGCAATCCTCTATGAAAAGCAGAGGAAAATCCCTGAGGCGATCGAAGTGTATCGGAACACCGTCGATCTTTTCCCCGCCAGGATCCAGGCGCGGATCAAACTGGGGGAACTGTACCTTCGGGAACAGCGTTACGACGAGGCGGAGGAAGCGTTCCGGGAGGTCTTAAATTTGGACGCCGGCAACCGGGAGGTGAGGATGACCCTGGCGCTCATCTCCCTGGAACGGGGCAAGAATGAACAAGCCATCGGGATGCTGACGGCTCTGTTGCGCGAATACCCGACCGAATACCGAATCATGTATCTTCTCGGCACAACATATGAGGATATCCGGGCCGATGACGCGGCCCTGGACGTTCTGCAGGGCATTCCTGCATCGTCGGAGTATTTCGGCAGTGCCCAGATCCGGATCGGAATGATGCTGAAAAAAAGGCACGAAGTGGACAAGGCCGTCGATTCGCTTCGCCGGGCCATCGCAAAGAAAAAGGACATCCCGGGTCTGTATGCATACCTTGCCTCTCTCTATGAGGAGGGGGAAAAATATTCCGAGGCGGAGGAGCTCCTCCGGGAAGGGTTGCGGCTGAGCCCCGAAAGCGTCGATCTGCACTTCGGCCTCGGGGTTCTCTTCGAAAAGACGGATCGTTTCGAGGAAAGCGTCCTGTCCATGAGAACCGTTTTAAGGCTCGAACCGGATCATGCCGAGGCGCTCAACTTCATCGGCTATATGTATGCGGATCGGGGGATCCATCTGGAAGAAGCAGAGAAGATGATCCGGAGGGCGCTTGAACTGAAACCGGGGAACGGCTATATGATCGACTCGCTGGGCTGGGTCTGCTTTCGACAGAACCGTATGGAGGAGGCCATCCGGTATCTGAAGGAGGCTTCCGAAATTCTCCCGGAAGATGCGGCCATTCTGGAACATCTCGGAGATGTCTATCTCCAATCCGGACACCTCGTGGAGGCGGCCGAAGCTTACGATAAAGCGATCCGCTACAATCCCGGAAGCGATCTGCTGCGGAAAAAACGGGACAGCCTCCGTCAGGGGAACGCGGCTCGCATTGAAATCGATCACCAGGACAAGCGATATCTGTTGAGGGCCGCCGTAATGATGAAAAGACCGGATCTGCTTCGCGTAGAATCCATTCCTTTGCTGGGCCCCCCGGATTTCTTCCTTTCTGCCGCCCACGGCGAACTCCGTGTCTTTCTGCCCATGAAGAACGCCTTCTATCGGGGCCCGGACACTCCCGATAACGTTTCTCGCTTTTTCCCCATTTCCATCTCGGTCTCCGACATGGTGCCTATACTGATGGGCATTCCTCCCGATGGTCCCGATCAGGCGACTGCATATCGGGGAATCCGGGAAGAAGGGCTTTATCGCATGGATCACTACCCTTCGGGAAGGAGGACGCGCTCCCTGTGGATCGAACCGGAGGCCGGACGGCTCATCCGCTTCCAGAAATTTACGGATGAAGGAACGGTCTTGTATACGGCGGAGTTATCGGAGCATGTCCGTGTCGGGGATGGCTATCTGCCACGGAAAGTAATGATCCGGGGAGCGGACATGTCCACACTGACGGTTCGGCAGGACGATCCGCGGCACATCACTGCCGATCCGGAATCCTTCCCGCTGGCGATCCCGGCAGGAACGATTCCGATCTTGCTGAACCCTTGAGACCCGGCACTTCCAAAATCACTTGATTTCGATGAGTTTCGCCCGGGCGATCCGGGCCTGACTGGTGTTCGGATAGTCCTTGATCACCTGTTGGAGAAGGAGCTTTGCGCTCACGTTATCCCCCAGACTCTGGAAAGAGAGACCCTGTTTGAGAAGAGCATGAGGAACCCGATTCCCATCCGGAAAGCTCTTCACCACCTTTTCATATTCGACGATCGCCTTTTCATATTTCTTTTCAAAATAATAGCACTCGCCGATCCAAAACTGCGCATTGTCGGAAAATTCGGTATCGGGGTACTGCTTGAGGAAACTTTCAAATGCCTCTCGTGACTTCTCATACTTCGCCTCCTTGAAAAGTTCATAGGCGGCGTTGTAAAGGGATTCCTTGTCCGTCCTGCCCTTGCCGGGCACCTCTTTCGCAGGTGAAGCCGGAGGCTGTTTCCCGGCCTTCTCCGCAGCGGCTTTTCCTTCCGCCTTCCCGATCCCAAGAAAATTTTCAATGAAGTTGATCTTGAAAGTGAGGTTGTCCAGTTTTTCCCGTAGCGCCTTCTCCTCCTCATCCCGTTTTGCCGTCCTGGCGGATACAGAACCCGTCTCTTTCCGAAGGCCGTCGATTGTCCCGCGAATCTGCTGGAGTTGTTCCCGGAGTTCCGTGATTTCGGCTCGACCTTCCGCCTGACTTGCCCGCAACGGCTGAATGGCTTTTTCCTGGGTATTTGTAACCTCACTGCGGAGACCCGCAATCTCGTCTCGGAGCGGCATTTGTCTCTGCTCGACGGCAATGATTTTTTCGTTGGTCATCTGGATCTGACGGTTCAAATCGGCGCGAACACGGCGCAGATCATCTGTTGTGGCGCAACCGGCAATCGAACAGACAACGAAAAAAAGAACGGGCAGACACTTGCGCAAAACTCTTTCCTCCATGATGGTTTCACATTCATCAAAAAATGAGACGAGTGTAAGATCAGTCAGCCAAATACAAGAGTCCTGTGAGTCACATTTCCGATCGCAACTCACAGGACCGCTCATACCACCGGGACGATCGTCGCACTCCCGAACCGAATGTCCTCAACCGCATCCGCTTTACTGCACCATCGGCAAGCTTCCCTGCGGACACCGTTCGGTCAGGTTAAACCTATGCATCTAACTTTACTTTACAGGCGGGAAAACGACGAAATGGGCCCTTCTGTTTTTTGCCCAGGCCGCTTCGTCATGGCCCTTATCCAACGGCATCTCCTTGCCGTAGCTGATCGTCCTGATTCTTTCCTTTTCAATTCCCAGATTCACCAGATACTTCGCGGCTTCCATCGCCCGTTTCTCACCGAGCGCCAGGTTGTATTCGGCGGTTCCCCGTTCGTCGCAATGGCCTTCAACCACAAGCTTGTAATCCCGGTATTTCAAATACGCAGGCGCTCCTTTTTTCAAAATTTCCTGAGCGTCCGGTCGGAGGTTGTACTTGTCGAAATCAAAGTGGATGTCGGCAATCTTCAATTCCTGCAGAATCGCCGCGGCTTTGGCCGCCGCCTCTTTCTTTGCCTTTTCAGCCGCCTCCCTGGCCGCCTTTTCAGCCGCCTCTCGCTCGGCCTTCTCCCTCAGTTCTTTTTCACGCAACGCCCTTTCCCGCGCCGCCGCATCATCCTGCGCCGCCGTGGTTCCAGCTGAAACCGCTTTCTGCTCCTGGGCGGCTCCGGCCAGACCTGCCCCCTCCTTTAGCGCCGCTTTCTTGGCACAACCGGTCAGGAATGCAACAGAGACGCATAAAACGATTGCAATCAGCCCAACCCACACCAAATTTCTTTTCATCCTGATTCTCCTTTCTTGAATCATCAGTATTTCAATGCCTTACTAAATTTTTATTGATGTACTTAACCACTTCCGGTGATAAAAATCAACTAAAAAATGGAAAATTGTGCAACTCACCGCAATCGCGGAGACCAGAACGGGCTCTGACAGGATTCACCAGCCTCATTCAGAATCCTCACATTCTGTCCGCCGGAATTCATGATTGCAATCCGGCTCCGGCCACCCACCCGGATGCTGAACGCCAAATATCTCCCGTCCGGCGACCACGACGGCGATTCATGATCGCCGCTTTCAAACGTCAACTGCTGCGGGTCCCCCCCTTCAGCGTCAATGGTAAAGATTTGAAAACGACCGTTCACGGAACCCTCATAGGCGATTTTTTTCCCCTTCGGAGACCAGGCCGGAGAGGTGTTGTAATTCCCTTGATAGGTCAACCGCCTTACATTGCCTCCGTCCGCATCCATGACATAGATCTGCGGAGAACCGCTGCGGTTGGAAACAAAGGCGATGCTCTTTTCATCCGGGGAGCGCACGGGAGAAACATCGATGGCAAAATCCCTTGTGAGACGTTGGAGGAGCAGGCTGCCCACATTCATCTCGTAGATCTCCTGATTCCCGTCCCGGCTGAGGGTGACCAGCAGTCTGGCGCCGTCCCGGGACCAGGAGCCGGGCAGGTTCAATCCGGAATAGAAGGAGAGTTTCTTGGTCGAACCGTTCGCCAGATCCCGGAGGTAAATATCCGGGTTGCCGTCCCGATAGGAGGTAAACGCAAGAAATCGGTTATCGGGGGACCAGCGCGGCGCGATGGTCAGCGATTTATAGTCCGTGATCCGGCGAAGGTCCGAGCCGTCGAAGTTGACCGTGTAAATATCGGCGGACTCGCCTCCTTTTCTGACAAAGGCGAGTCTCGTGTCAAACACACCCGCTTCACCGGTCAGGGCCAGAAGAATCTCGTCTACAAACTGCATCACCATCCGGTTGCGGTCTTCAGGTCTCCCTGTATATCTCTTTCCAACGACCAGCTCTCCCCGCACCACATCAAACAGGCGCATCTCGGCCACCAGCTCGCGCCCGTCCGTCTGAAATCCCCCCTTGACCAGATACTCGGCGCCGATCACCGTCCAATCTTCGAAACGGATCGCCTCCGCCGTGATCCCCGATTGCTTCGGATCCTCCAGAAAGGCCCTCCGGTCCAGAACGTTGAAGTAGCCCGTGATCGTCAGGTCACGGGAAAGGCTGTCGGAAAACCAGACAGACAGGCCACCCGCGTCCGGAACGGACCGAAGGGGTTTGAAATCGGCAACGGCAATGGGAAACTTCTGAAAGGTCGGAGAATCAATGTCAATGTACACCTTCCCGTAAACCCAACCCGCAGGGAACAGAAAAAGCAGCGTCAGAGCCAAAAACAATGTTTTCCGCAGATCATGCATTCCGATTTTCCTTTCAAAATCGTTCGCTCAGGCCCGCAGCTCAGACGAGAGAAACCGTATCCCGACATCCAGACTTCCCCCACCGATTCCTGCCGGCAAGGGCGGAAACGGGCTGGCTTTTTGAATTGCCTTCAGGGCCGAATCATCGAAATATCGGTTGCCGGACCGTTTCTCAAAATTGATTCCCGTAACCGCTCCGCTGCGGAGGATCGTCACATGAATCACCGTTTCCCAGGAATCTCCCGGCTGAAGCCCCGGAAACACCCATTGACCTTTGATTCGGGACCAGATCGCCGAATAGTAAGGTCCCATTTTATCGTTGACATCCCCGCCCCCAGAGGAAGCCGGAGACGGAGGTCCGTCTTTCATCTCCGGGGAAGCCCGCTCCGACGTTTTGGGTGTGGCGGTGTTCGCAGAAGCCCTCTTCCGAATTTCCTCCATCGCCTTCTCCAGGTCCTGGTCCGGTTTCTTGCGACTCTCCAGGCTGCGGATGGGAACAATCGGCTCCGGATCCAACCGTTTCTTCAGAACGGTTTCGGAGCGAGCGCCCTCCATGAGCTCCTTCGCCGCAGCCGTCGCGCTCCTCCGTTCCATCATGCTCCCCGAAAAGTTGACCAGAGAGACGGTGTAGACCGGTCCGAAAGTCAGTTTTGGTGAAGGAAACGAAGGGGTAAAGAAGAGGAGGAGGAGAATCACGGCGTGGAAAAGCATGGAAAGGAGGATCATGCCCTTCAGGCGACTCCGCTCTTGTCTGTCTCTTTCAATCCATTCCAACATTACCTGCGTTCCTCAGGCGGCTCGGTGATCATCCCCAATTTGTCCACGCCCGCCTTTCTGACCTCGGCCATCACCTCGACCACGAATCCGTAAGGGACGTTCCGGTCCGCCCGCAGATAAATCTCACGGTCAATCCGTGACTTGAAGATGTACCCCAGTTTTGTACCGAGTTCGCGAAGAGGAATCCTGCTCTTGTTGAGAAAAATATCCTTGGCGCCGTTGATGGTCAGTACGAGTTTTTCCTCCGCAACATCCACGCTTTTCGCCTTGACACGGGGAAGATCGACGTCGATCCCCATTTGAAGCATCGGCGCCGTCACCATGAAGATGATCAGCAAAACCAGCATCACGTCCACGAGAGGGGTGACGTTGATCTCGGCCATGGGTCGGTTTTCGTTCGCACTACCGCGTCTTCTATATTTCATGGCCACTATGATTTCTTCACGTAAAACCGCTCAACGATATTGAGGAGCTCCGACGCAAAATGATCCATTTCCAGTGTCATCCCTTTGATCCGGTTCAGATAGTAATTGTAAAAAATAACCGCCGGGATAGCGGCGGCAAGGCCCGCCGCTGTTGCAATGAGCGCCTCCGAGATTCCCGGCGCCACGACGGCCAGCGTCGCCGAACCGCGGGCGCCGATCCCCTTGAATGTATCCATGATCCCCCAAACGGTCCCGAAAAGACCGATGAACGGGCTGGCGCTGCCGGTCGTTGCAAGAAATCCGAGGGTCGCCTCCAGCTTGGTCGTTTCCATCCCGCAAGCCCGGTTCAGCGCCCTTTCCACATTGTCAATCCCGCTGATCTCCGGCACCGAACCGGGCGCCTCTGCGACGTCCCGTCCAGCGGTCGTTCCACGAACCGCCCGGCTGATTTTCACGAGTTCCGTATAACCGCCTCGGAAGACCTCCGCGAGCGTCGAGTTCCGGAATCTTTTCGCCTCGGGCAGGATCTCGGAAAGTTTCGTGCTTTTCATGTAAGCACTCAGGAATTCCTCGTTCTCTTTGCCGGTTTTCCGAATGCTGAAGTATTTCATCAGAATGATCGCCCAGGAAACGACGGAGAAAATCAGAAGAAGCAACAGGACCAGTTGAACGACAAATCCCGCGTTAACCACCATATCGAAAAGGCTGCCATGAAAATTTCCGCCCAGATTCGCCGCGGCCACGGATGTAACTTCCTTCACGTCCAGACTCCTTTAGGATCGAAGTAGATAAAGATGTGCGTACATGTAATGGAAAAGTCGGGACTTGTCAAGAACGGATAGCGCAACGGATTGTGCAAAACCGGCGAGACGGAATCGACCAGTCCACACTTCCCGGAAAGAAACCGATGAACGGAAGCCATGCGCCTCTCCCGTCTGCAAACGATCCAAAGAAGTGATCCTGTCAAAGGGACTCGGGCGGAAAGGCGACCACCTCTTCGATTCGGGATTTGTCGGCAAAAAGCATGACGAGACGATCCAAGCCGAGGGCAATCCCGGCCGAGGGAGGCATTCGGAAACATTTGCAGATCTGGAAGATTCTCGGATAGTCCGCCGCCAGGAGTCTCTTCATGCACAACTCCGGCGAGGTTTGCAGGAACCATCCGTCCGAAGGAACGGGACGGATATGGGACTCCGGCGCCGGCGCCGGAATCCGGACGGGTGTTTCGACCTCGAGAAAATGCCTCTTCACAAAGAAATGCCGGACCGCCCGGATGATTCGGGCGCGCAACCGGAGAACATCCGCCCGGACAGCCAGCTTCCAGGAATCGTCTGTATTCATCCTTTGACGCGTGTGAGATATTCACCGCTGCGGGTGTCGATTCGGATCTTTTCTCCCTCTTCAATGAAAGGCGGGACCTGGAGCTGATAGCCGGTCTGCACGGTGACCGGCTTTGTGTTTCCCGATACGGAATCCCCTTTTGCCCAGGGGTCGGCCTTGGTGACAACCACGTCGATGAAATTGGGCAGGCTGATCCCGAGCGGCCGATCCTCGAACAGCAAGACCTCCACTTCGATGTTGTCGAGAAGAAAATTTTTGGCCTCACCGATCTGATCCTCCGTGAGGAATACCTGTTCATAGCTCTGGTTGTCCATGAAACAGTACTTCCCTTCCTCCTGATACAGGTATTGCATCTTCTTCTCCTGCAGATCGGCCGCTTCGAAGACGTCCACAGAACGGAATGTGCGTTCGAACTGGTTCCCGTTGACCATGTTCTTCAGTTTGCAGCGGTACAGCGCCTGTCCTTTCCCGGGTTTGACAAAATTGAATTCGGTAATGATAAACGGATCGTTGTCGATCTTGATCCGCAGTCCCTTCCTGAGATCACTGGCTGTGTACATGGTTTTTCTCTCTCCTTTTCGAATCGCTTCGGCCGATAGAGACACCCCGCTTCCGATCCCGTATCCCGAAATCGGGTCCGTATATCTTGTTATATTTTTTAGTCCATTTGTCCTGCATTGTCAAAAAAATGTTTTTCGTCCCTTGCTTCTTCAGAGACAGAGAATATGTCTGTAGCGGGACCTTTCCGTACCCTCCCGGACAATCGAGCACATAACGGGGAATGCAGAGTCCGGAGACATTGCGCCAAAGCCTCTCCATGATCTCCATGCCCGTCCGGATCTCCGTTCGGAAATGGTCGGTCCCCCGGACCGGATCACACTGGAACAGATAGTAGGGTCGGACTGAGATACGCTCCAGTCCGTACAGCAGATCACGCATCGATTCATAGTCGTCATTGACCCCCTTGAGCAGAACCGACTGGTTCCCGACCGGGATCCCCGCCGTCAACAACATCTCGCAAGCCCTGGCGGATTCTTCCGTGATCTCCCTGGCGTGGTTGAACTGCGTATTGAACCAGAGCGGCCGGTGCCGCTTCAGCATGGCACAGAGTTGCCGCGTAATCCGCATCGGCATTGTGACCGGCACCCGGCTCCCGATGCGAAGAACCTCCAGATGGGGAATCTCACGGAGGGCCCCCAAAAACCGATCCAGAAGGGGTTCGGGGATCATCAAGGGATCGCCACCCGAGACGATCACTTCCCTCAGGGAGGGCGTCCGGGCGACGAAATCCACCATCCTCTTCAGTTTTCCCCATCCCGTCCCGGATTTTTCAGCGAGCCACAACCGTTTGCGGTTGCAGTGTCGACAATAGAGGGCACAGGTCCCCGTAACCATCGCCAGACAGCGGTCGGAATAGCGGCGGATCAGGCCCGGCAAAGGCATGAACCGCTCCTCGTCCAACGGATCCGGGACCCCCCCCAGAGAAAAGGTGACTTCCCGGGGATCGGGAAAACACTGTCTGCGCAGGGGATCTTTTTCATCCGTGGAATCGAGAAGGGAGAGGTAATAGGGCGTGATCGCAACCGGGTAAGTCCTGAGGACGGGCTCACAGGAAGCCAAATCCGAAACCGGACACCCCTGAAGCGCAGCCAGTTGTCCTAGAGAGCGGATGCGGTTCCGAAACTGCCACTTCCAGTCATTCCACTCCACCGCAGCAACCTCTTTTCTGAAAACGGCATTGCCCCTGCTGCCGGATATCGTCATGATCCACCTTATTTTTTGCCACGATCTTCTCTTTGTTCCAAATCCCCATGCCGAAAATCTTCGAGACATGCGCCCATCGACCGCTATCCTTCGGTAAACGCGGGGAAAAGGGACGATGAAGGGATGCGTGTTTATCATAATTCACAGGCCTGCGCAAAGAGGAATGTCACTGGACCCTTCTGCCGGACATGAGCCGGACGCCGTCAAACCGTTGGATATTTAGAATGACTTGAAATAACGACGTTTTTTAGAATGTGGCCCGGGCGGAACCCTTGACTTGCCGCTTTTTCCCGCCGATAAGAAATGAGTTGCTTTGTCCAGTCGAATTATATATCTTTTGAGTAACGGGATTCTATTCCCTTCCGGGACTTTTTTAAGGGGAGAGGGATGAATCTCCTCTCAAATAACCTTTGCGGATCATCTTCTGTGAACCCCACTTCGGGAGGTTTCAAACCAGAGAAGAGAAGGGAGACGGCCGAATGAACGTATTATCGCAGGAAGAATGGAAGGCTTTGCTGGCGAAACACCAGGGATGGTGCATCTCGATTTTCATGCCGACCTTCCGCACCGGCGCGGAGAGTCAGCAAAACCAGATCCGGCTCAGAAACCTGCTCCGGAAGGCGGAGGAAAAGCTGCTGTCTGGGGGTCTGCGTCCCCAGGAAATCAAGACCCTGATGGAACCCGCACAGGCCCTTCCGGGAAATATCCTGTTCTGGCGGAAACAAAGCGATGGTCTGGCGCTGTTCCTTTCCATGGATTTCTTCCGTTCCTTTTGCCTCCCCGAGGCCTTTGCCGAGCAGGTTACTGTGGCCGACCGTTTTCACATCAGGCCGCTGCTGCCGCTCCTGGAGGGCGACAGGCGCTTCCATATTCTCGCCCTTAGCCAGAATGAGGTCCGATTTTTCGAAGGAACGGTTCGAAATATCAGAGAAATCGAGTTGGAATCGGTGCCGAAAAATCTGCAGGAAGCGCTGGGATACGACGAGTTCGGGAAACAGGTCCGATTCCGTTCCGGCACAGGGGGAGGAGGCGACCGCTATGCGATGATCTCCGGACACGGTGCCGAGCCCGACGATACCAAGGACAACCTTTTAAAGTACTTCCGCCTGATCGACCGGGGTCTCCGCGACCTGCTCCGGAATGAGGGAACGCCGCTGGTTCTGGCCGGTGTCGATTATCTGTTCCCCATTTATCGCGAGGCAAATACTCACCCTCGATTGATCGCGGAGGGTATCCCCGGCAATCCGCAGGGGATCAGCCCGGATGTCCTTCACCGATCTGCGTTGAAGATCGTCGGCCCATACTTTCGGAAGGCCGAGCAGGATGCCGTAGCGCAGTACCGTCAATCTTCGGGAACCGGCTTGACATCGACCGATCTCCGGGAGATTGTTCCTGCCGCCGTTCATGGACGGGTCGGCACCTTGTTTGCCGCCTCGGATCGGCAGCAATGGGGATTCTTCCATCGGGAAACCGGCAACATCGAGTGCCATGAACAGATGGAAGCGGGCAGTGAAGATCTTCTGGAGTTGGCGGCGGTTCAGACATTCCTGAATGGAGGTTCGGTGTTTATCCTGCCTCCCGAAAGGATGCCGGACAAAGGTGACCTGAACGCCGTTTTCCGCTATTGAACGGACAGATTTCAGATCCCGTGATCCCCGCCGGAATCATCGGATTCCTCAAACGCGTCCGTTTTGTCTTGTTTCCGTCCTTTGTAGAGATAGCGGTCTAAGAGCCGGTGGTAGGGCGTCCAGTCCGATTCCTCGTCGCGTGCCTCTTGTATGGTCCCCTGGAAAGCGTTCACCTTGGCATCCAGATCATCGATCGAATACACGATCAGGGCCTCCGGCGTTTTGGGCCGCTTGGGCGAGCCGTATTCGAGAACACCGTGGTGACTCAGGATGAGGTGGCGCAGTTCCATGGCCGTCTGTTCCGGAAAATCAGGAATCGCCGCGATCCTCGCATCGACCATTTCCACCCCCATGACGATGTGTCCGATCAGACGTCCCTGGTCGCTGTACTCCACAATCCGGTCAAAGGAAAATTCGTAGATCTTCCCGATGTCGTGAAGGATCCCGCCGGTGATCAGCAGATCCCGGTTGATCCCCGCATAATGACCGGCCGTGAAGTCCAGAAGACGGACAACGGAGAGGGTATGTTCGAGAAGGCCGCCGATGTAGTTGTGGTGAAATCCTTTGGCCGCCGGCGCCCTCCGGAACAACTCCGCGATCTTTTCGTCCCGAAAGAATGCCCTCAGGAGTTCGGAAAGGCAAGGGGTCTTTACCTGTCCGCAGTATGACAGAATCTCGGAAAACATCGCCGAACGATCCCCCTTTGCGACCGGAAAGTAATCCTCGAGTTCAACCTCTGCGTCCTCCACCTTTCGCAGGTCGACGATCGACAGCTGGATCGCGTTCTTGAAGCTGAGCGCCCTTGCCTGGATGCGGACCAGATCTCCCTTCTTGAACGCCTTTTCCCAAGTCAGCGCGTTCTCCCAGACCTTGCCGTCCACCTCCCCGGTGCGATCCCTCAGCCGAATATTGAGGTAGGGAGACCCTTTCTGCGAGTAGGCCAACTTCTTATCGCCCGCCAGAAAAACATCGTTCACCCGGTCGCCCGTTCTGATATCCTTGACATAGATCGTTTTTTCCGTCACATCCCCACCCGTCCTTCCCCGGCATAGATTTTCATGCGGCCCCGCCGCACCGCACCGATCAAAGTTATCCCTGCTTCCCGCGCCATCTCTATGGCCTGCGTCGTTGGAACGGATAGCGAGCAGAACACCCTTACATCCATCTGCTGAATCTTTTGAACAATCTCCGAGGAGACGCGGCCGGTCCGGAGAATGACGGCATCACGGCAGTCCAGCTGATGCAGCAACGCATAGCCGCCCAGCATGTCGATGGTGTTGTGCCTTCCGATGTCTTCCCGGACAACCAGAATCTTTCCGTTTTGGGCCAGGGCCGCGGCATGGGTTCCGCCGGTTTTTTCATGGAGACGGGCCTTGGATAGAAAGCGGTCCATCAGGCCGAGAAGTTCCACTGGTTTAAAGGACAGAAGGTCCGGCAACCGCTTCTCCCGGAACTCCATCCTCGGTCGGATGAAACCGAAGCATCCTCCGGAACCCAGCGTCTCTTCCCTCTCCTCCGCGGGAATGTGCCATCCCGGCGCCGTCCGTATCTTCACGAGAGCCCCGTCGGGATGGACTTCAACGGCCCGAATATCGCTTCTCCTCCGCAGAAAACCTTGGGATCGGAGGAAACCCACGGCCAGCTCGTCCATGCAGATCCCGGCACAGGCAATCGTGATGATTTTCCGGTCATTGAGATAGATTTCAAGCGGAATCTCACGAATGATTTTCTCCCGTTTTACCGAAAACCCCCGCCCATCATAGACAGAAATTCGGAAACACTCGCCATTCCCGTTTTCGGATGTCATTTTTCGGGCCTTTCCCGGAGGATCCGGTGGTCACCCGCACGCATCGTCAGCTTGGTCATATCGAAATATTCCATTAATGGAATGATAAATTTCCGAGAAAGTCCGGTCAATTCCTTGAAGCTTGCGGGGGTCGCCTGTCCGTCACGAACCAGTATCCGCCTGTAGTCCTCACGAAGCCTCTCCAGCGCATCCCCATGGAAATTCAGATCCTCGCTGATCCGGACCAGGATCCCATCTCGGGTCATCACCCGGATCAGGTTTTCGACCTCTTTTTTCCGGTCGGAGAAACGCTCGAGGATTTCGCGGACCGTCGGCGGAGTGAGCCCCGCCTCCCGGTAGATCTGAGAAAGGTCTTTCCGCAGTCCCTCCATCTCATCCTTCAGACGAACATGATGTCCCGTCAAACGAACCATCTCTTTTTCAGAAATAATTTTCCCTTTTTTTTCAAGATCCCGAAGGGACATCGCAAAGACCTTCTGGCCAACCCCTTCTCCCCTTTCCAGCGTGGTCCTGAGTTCTTCCCGTGATATCCCCTCCCGGAGAGGATAGGCATCGTGGTATTTCTGAAGCTCCTGTAGGAGTTTCGCCTGAAAGGCCTCGTATACCGGATGCGAAATCACCCGTATCTCGTCCCGATCGACGAAGACGGCCCTTTTCGAAGAGAACATGCCCTCAAGGCACTTCCTGAGCATCCGGCTCCGGATGCCTGTCCGAACGACCAGCTGATTCTCCGTGATCCCGGATAGGCCGGCCCGATCGAGGATGACGGCTGTCTTCTCCTCATCCTCGCCGTCGGCCAGGCGTCTGAATTCCTCGAGAACACCGGCCGACGACCGTTTGTGTTTCGCGGGCAGCGGATCGACGATCAGGCCGCCGCCGATTGTTGTCACCGGGGAATAACTGCGAACGACGAACCGGTCGCCGGCCATCAGGGCCTGGGGCGTTTCCAGCAAAACCTGAACAAAGCACTCGTCTCCCGGCTCCAGTTCATCGCGGTCGAGCAGAATCATCCGGGCAATGGTTTCGCTGGTCCCCGCATGGAAGCGGACAAGGGTCCGGTTTTTCAATGGCCGGCCGGAGCCGCCCAGATGGCGGTACTGGCAATCGAGTCTGTCCCATGCCGTCAGGGCCGCAGGCCCGGTCAGGACGTGCCCCCGTTCGATCATCTCGCGGTCGATCCCCTGAAGGTTGATGGCCGTTCTTTGGCCCGCCTCGGCCGTTTCGACGGTCCGGTTGTGGACCTGGATTCCCCGCACCCGGCAACGGATGCCGACCGGAGAGATTTCCACCTCCTCGCCTATCGCCACCTTCCCGGAAATCAGCGTTCCCGTGACGACGGTTCCAAATCCCTTCATCGTGAAGACCCGATCCACCGGCAGCCGGAAGATACCGGGATCGATACCCTCGTGTACCTCGTCCGCCGTTTTGCTGATGGTCGAAAGCAATTCAGGGAAACCGGCACCGGTCAGCGAGGAAACCGGAACCACCGGCGCACCTTCCAGAAAGGTCCCCCGGAGAAACGCGTGGACGTCCTCCCGAACCAGATTCAACCACTCCTGATCGATCATGTCGATCTTGGTCAGCGCGATAAATCCCCTTTGAATCCCGAGAAGCGTGCAGATATGCAAATGTTCCCGCGTCTGCGGCATGACCCCTTCATCGGCGGCAACAACCAGGACCACGAGATCGATACCGGCCGCTCCGGCCACCATGTTCCGAACGAACCGCTCGTGGCCGGGAACATCGACAACCCCGAGGGTCCTGCCGTCCGGAAGGCACAGGGAGGCAAATCCGAGTTCGATCGTGATTCCCCTCTCTTTTTCCTCCCTGAGGCGGTCGGTGTCCACGCCGGTGAGTCTTTTGATCAGAGCCGTTTTGCCGTGGTCCACATGGCCGGCCGTTCCCATCACAAGGTGCTTCATGGTCTGAAAAATAGCAGACTGACCCGCTTTTCACAACAGCAAATATGAATGCCTTCATGATGCCGAACGACCGGCAGAGGCCTTCCGCCCTGTTAAAAAAGATGGACAGATCCATTGCGCATGGTTTAGAAAAACGCCGTATCTTGGAGGAACAGCGAGTGAGGATTCTGGGTCTGGATTGCGGAAGCCGGAGAATCGGGGTTGCGGTGAGCGACGAGCTCGGGATGACGGCGCAAGGGATAACGACGCTGGTTCGGAAAAATCGCGAGGCGGACTTGGCCGCGATTGCCGAACTGGTCAAACGGTGCAGGATCGAGCGGATTGTCGTCGGTTACCCACTCCGGCTGGACGGCAGCGAAGGAATTCAGTGCGAAAAGGTCAACCGGTTCATCCGGCGATTGGAGGCCCGGTTGTCGCTGCCCGTCGAGCGCTGGGACGAAACCCTGTCTACGAAGGAAGCAGACAGGCTTCTCCGCGATCGAGGAATCCGGCCGCAGCAGAGAAAACATCTCGTCGACCGTGTCGCCGCCTCATTGATCCTGCAGGGGTATCTCGACAAGCATTTCGGCCCGGACAAGACCGGACCCAAGCCTGAACCGGCGAATGAATAACGTTTGGCCCCATGTTGATGAGTCGTTTAGAAAAATGAAAGTCGTTTCCATCCGCAACCGCTTGAAAATGATCCTTTTGATTGCTCTGGTCCTCTTTTGGACCGGCATTGCCTTCTCCCGTTATACGACCAACCCGGTCCATCCCGGAGTGCCTCCGACCACGGTAAATCTCCCGAAGGGATCCGGTTTCCTGCGGATCACAGATATTCTTCATGACACCGGACTGGTTGAAAACCGGCCCTTTTTCTGGATGCTCGCCCTCGTCAAAAAGGCAATCCCGCACATTCAGGCAGGGGAATATGAATTGAACGGCGCCATGTCTCCCAACGAGATTCTCAACAAACTGGTCCGCGGGGAGATCAAGGTTTATAAAGTGGTCCTGCCGGAAAACCTCACCGCAAACGAAGCGGCAAAACGGCTTCTCGCCGACAAACTGATCGACGAGAAAGAATTCACGGCGTTATCTGCCGATCGGTCTTTTCTCTCCTCGCTCGGCGTCGAAGCGGACAGCATCGAGGGATATCTCTATCCCGACACCTATCACTTCAACCGGTCCATGACGACCGAAAAGATCATCCGGACCATCCTGGAAAAATTCTGGAAAGAGGTCACGCCGGAACTGAGAGAAAAGGCCAAAGAGATGGGTCTGACGATGAATGAATGGGTAACCCTGGCCTCCATGATCGGCAAGGAATCCGGAAACCGGGCTGAAAAACCATTGATATCGGCTGTCTTTCACAACCGCTTGAGGATGGGCATGAAACTCCAGAGCGATCCCACCGCCATCTACCACCTTGCGAAAAACGGCCAGCCCGTTCCATCGGTCCGAAAGGAACACCTCCAATCGGACACTCCCTATAATACTTATATTATCAATGGTTTGCCTGCCGGACCCATTGCCAGTCCAGGCATTGATTCCCTTGTGGCGGCTCTCTATCCCGCCTCAGTCGATTACCTCTATTTCGTCGCCAACAATGATGGGGGGCACCACTTCTCCAAAAATCTTTCCGCACACAACCAAGCCGTCTTAAAATATCAGATTCACAATCAAAAAAAGTAAAAAATTTTTCTTGACAAAGACAAAATCCTCCTTTATTGTGGCCTCAAAGTGGGGCAAAGTGGATTATAGTGGAGGAAAAATTCTTTCATGTCCGTCTTCCGGGGTCAATACTACCACACGATCGACGACAAGGGGAGGGTTACCTTCCCCTCGCGGCTCCGTGAAGTCTTTGCCGAAAAATATGACAACCGCCTCGTCATCACCAACTGGGACGGTTACTTGATGGCGTTCCCCTACGACGAATGGCGGGTTATCGAGGAAAAGGTCTCCCACCAATCGTTGCTGCGCAAAGAAGTCCGCGCCTTTCAGCGATTTTTCATGTCCGGCGCGGTCGACTGTTCCCTGGACGGCCAGGGTCGCGTCCTCATCCCCCCCAATCTCAGGGAATTCGCGAAACTGGAAAAGGAAATCGTCCTGGCCGGCATGATCAAGGTCATCGAAATCTGGAGCAAGGAAAGGTTCGAAACCGAGATGAAGAAAAGCGGAGACAACCTGGACGGCTTCAGCGACTACATGGCTGACCTTGGAATATAGAAGGCGCTCTGCAAAATGAGTTTATCGGTTTTTCACAAAGGCACATTCAAATGGATATTTTCCACAAGCCGATTTTACTCGCAGAGACCATCGCATTCCTTCGATGCAGAGCCGGGGCCGTCTACCTGGACGGTACGCTGGGAGGCGGAGGACATGCCTTTCAAATCTTGAAAAACTCGGCGCCGGATGGCCGGCTGATCGGTATCGACGCCGACGAGGATGCGCTCGGAGAAGCCCGAAAACACTTGGAATCTTTCGGCAACCGGGCCGTCCTGACCAAGGGAAATTTCGCCGACATGAAAAACATGCTGAGCCGGATGAACATTGAAAAGGTGGACGGGATCCTCCTCGATCTGGGCGTTTCCTCTCATCAACTGGACACGGCAGAGCGCGGCTTCAGCTTCACCCTCGACGCCCCACTGGACATGCGGATGGACCGAAGCCGGGGTCCGAGCGCATGTGATCTCGTCAACACCCTTTCAAGGGAGGCGTTGGAAGAGATTCTCCGGAAGTTCGGCGAGGAACGGCGTGCCGGACGGGTGCCCCCGGCCCACCTACCGAAGGAGGTGCACAACCCCCAAGGGAAAAAAGGAAAACAGGCCCCTGTGGTGGTTGGAATAAAGGGCAGGGGGAAAACCCCGGGAATCCACCCGGCCACACGGACCTTTCAGGCGCTCCGAATCGCCGTCAATGACGAACTTGCCAACCTGCAGCAGGCCCTGACGGATGGGATGAAACTACTCGCTCCCGGAGGACGCTTTGCGGTCATCTCCTTCCATTCGCTGGAGGACCGAATGGTGAAGAACGCCTTCCTCACCGAAGCCAAAGGCTGCACCTGTCCTCCCGACATTCCCCTCTGCACCTGCGGACGGAAACCGACGGTGAAGGTGATCACGCGAAAACCGGTCATCCCCAGCACAGAAGAGATCCGCGACAACCCGCGGTCGAGAAGTGCAAAGCTTAGAATTGCCGAGAGCATCAAATTATGCAAGCCGTAGAGGTTCTGAAACAGAGGGTTCACCCACAGGAGGATGTCTCCGGCCGGATCGGATATTCGACCTGGATCTTCATCGCCACCGTTTTGATGGCGGTGGCTCTCCTGTACGTATGGAGCCACATCCATATGACGGAGTTGGAGTACCGGATCGCCCGGGAGCTGAGCAGCCAGGAGCAGATTGAGGAAGAACAGAGAAAGCTGAAGGTCGAACTGGCCACATTGAAATCGCCGCAGCGGATCGAGACGATCGCCCGAGAGAAACTGCAGATGACATACCCGGAAAGGCAACAGGTGATCATACTGAAATGACCAGTGAATCCAGAAAATGGATGAGGTTCAGAATCGTCACCTTGCTGGTGTTCTTCCTGGTGCTGTTCATTGCCCTCACGTCGCGCGCTTTTCAGCTGCAGATCCTCTCCGGGAAGGACCTCAAGGCCCTCGCCCAAAAGCAGCATACACAGACCCTTACGCTGCAGCCGGAACGGGGGATCATCTTTGACCGCAACGGCGAAAAGCTGGCCGCGACCGTCATGGTCGATTCCGTCTGCGCCGATCCATCTAAAATCAACCATCCCGGCGAGGTTGCCGGTCGTCTGGCCACCCTCCTCCAGACCGACAAAACGGTTCTTCGGAAGAAACTGTCCGGCACAAAGAATTTTTGCTGGCTCGCGCGGAGAATCACCCCGGAAGAGGCTAATCTTGTTCAGGAATTGGACATCGACGGGATTTTCATCGTCAAGGAGCCCAAACGGTACTATCCCGGCGGCGAACTGGCCGGCCACCTGGTCGGCTTCGTCGGTCTGGATGCCACCGGCCTGGAAGGGCTCGAGCTGCGCTACGACCGCTATCTGAAAGGCGCCCCTGAAAAACTGATCTGGACCCGAGACGCCAAAGGGAAGCGTCTTTACCCCCGGGTGGAGAGACCCGAAACCGTTCGGAAAGAGAATTATGACCTTCTCCTGACTATCGACAGCCGCATCCAGCATATGGTGGAATCCCATCTGAAGGCAGCGGTCAAAGACAAGGGCGCCCAAGGGGGTTTCGCGATTGTCATGGATCCCCGCACGGGCGAGATTCTCGCACTGGCCAACGAGCTTGGCTTCGACCCCAACCGCTTCTCCGCGGTCAACCCCGCGACCGGTAAAAACAAAGCCATCACCGACAGTTTCGATCCCGGGTCCACCTTCAAGCCGTTTCTGGTCGCTGCCGCATTGGAGGAGGGCGTCATCCGGGAAACGGACCTGTTCAACTGTGAAAACGGCCATTATCGAATTGCCGACCGGGTCTTTCACGAAGCGCAGCGCAAGCGACACGGCACACTGAGCGTGCATGACATCCTGAAGTATTCGAGCAACATCGGCTCCATCAAAATTTCAGAAAAACTCGGCAAGGAGACCTTCTATCAATACATCCGCAAGTTCGGATTCGGCGCCAAAACCGGCATCGATCTTCCGGGTGAGGTGAATGGCCTTCTACGGCCAGTGGAAAAATGGACCCGCGTGGATGCGGCCACGGTCGCTTTCGGACAAGGCGTGTCGGTTACGGCGATCCAGCTCATCACAGCGCTGTCCAGCATCGCCAACCAGGGAGTCCTGATGAAACCCTTCATCGTACGGGGTCTCATGGATCAAAAGGGAAATCTCGTTCAGGCCTACCATCCGACCGTGGTCCGACGTGTCATCTCTCCCGAGACGGCCAGACGGCTGACGGCCATCCTGACCGATGTGGTCGGCATGGAGGACGGCACCGGTAAAAAGGCCCGCATTATCAATGTCGCCGTTGCCGGCAAGACCGGCACATCGCAAAAATTCGATTTCACCAGGAAGGTCTATTCCACACAGAGGGTCAAGACCTCATTCATGGGATTTTTCCCTGCGGAAAATCCTCAGATCGCGATCCTGGTCATCCTGGACGAACCTCAGAAAGACCGGTGGGGAGGGATCGCGGCCGCCCCTGTCTTCAAGGGCATCGGGGAACAGCTGCTGACCTGTTTTAGGACAAACATCCGTGAAAACACCGATCCTGAAGAAGAGAAACCCCTCGCAGACGACATGAAAGTCAGGCTGGTCTCCACCCAGGAATTGCTCGTGGACACAGAAACGGATACGAACGAGACGCTCATGCCGAACTTTCTGGGAATGACGATCCGAGAGGTTTTGAAAAAATCGAAGGAAAAAGGGATGGAGGTCCGTGTGATCGGAAGCGGCTGGGCGATCGCCCAGCAACCGGTGGCGGGAACACCTGTTCCGGCGGATCGCCTCTGCACTGTCACCTTCGGTATGGGTTCATGAGAGGTCCGGATGCGATTTTCAGAGTTGGCGAAGGGAATCGAGATACTCGGGATCTCGGGAAATCCGGACGGCGATATCCGCTCGGTCTGCTACGACTCGCGGCAATGCAAAGCGGACGATCTCTTTGTGGCCGTTCCCGGTTTCCGGACCGACGGTCATGAATTCATCAACGATGCGCTGGCCCGGGGCGCACGTTTCATTCTCCACGAACAGGATTTTCTGCCCCCATCCGGCATTACAGCCGTCCGGGTCCGGGACAGCCGTCACGCACTCGGACGACTCGGGAAAAATTTCTACAGACACCCTTCCGCCCGGCTCTGCCTGATCGCCGTGGTCGGAACGAACGGAAAGACCACGGTCACCTATCTGCTGGAGGCGATTCTCCAAGCGGCCGGCCGTTCCGTCGGCGTCCTGGGAACGGTGAACTACCGATACGACGGAAGGCTTTTCCCCGCACCGAACACCACACCGGAATCCTTCGAAATGCAGAGGATTCTCCGGGAGATGGCCGACCATGGCATCACGCACGTCGTGGCGGAGGTCTCGTCGCACGCCATCGACCTGCGGCGGGTAGACGATTGCGCATTTGATCTGGGGGTTTTTACCAACCTGACGCAGGATCATCTCGACTACCACCATACGATGGAAAATTACTTCCAGGCCAAGAAACGTTTTTTTACGGAATTGCTCCCGGCCGGCGGGAAAAACCGCCCGCAGCAAATGGTCCTCAACGGCGACGACCCCTGGGGACGGCGGATCAGCCTTGAGGCGCCGGGCGGCCGATTCATCTACGGACTTGACAGCCCCTGTGACATCACGGTCGAATCCGCACGGCTCTCCCTCGAGGGAATCGAAGCGAAACTCCGTCTCGTCGATGAAACGTTCGACATTTCCTCCCCGCTGCTGGGAAGGTTTAACCTCCAAAATATCCTGGCCGCGGCGGCCGCGGCCAGGGCCGTCGAGACTCCCAAAGAGGCCATACGCGAAGGAATCGCGGCTCTGTCCCGAATTCCCGGACGCCTGGAGAAGGTGAGCACGGCGGGGCAACCCGCCGTTTTCATTGATTACGCCCATACGGACGACGCGCTGCACCGGGTCCTTGAAAATCTGTCCGCCTTCCGGACGGGAAAGATCATCACGGTTTTCGGGTGCGGCGGGGATCGGGATCGCGGGAAAAGGCCGTTGATGGGTCAAGCCGCAACCGCCGGCAGCGACATCACCGTCGTCACATCCGACAACCCGCGGACGGAGAACCCCCTGGAGATCATCCGGGAGATTGAAAAGGGCATTCGTGTGCCGAAATTCATGGATATGGCGGATCTGAAGCGTCATGCGGGGCAAAGAGGCTACGTCGTTCTTTCCGACCGGAGAGAGGCCATTACCCAGGCTATCGGGATCGCGGAATCCACAGACATGGTCCTCATCGCCGGGAAGGGACACGAGGATTACCAGATCATCGGCACCCGGAAGTTCCCGTTTGACGACCGGGTCATTGCGCGGGAGGCTTTAAAATTGAAATGGAACGGGAGGAACGGATCATGACGAATGAGGCGCTGATCCTTTCCGCCGATGATCTTCTGAAATCCACGAGGGGAAACCCCCTTCGCGGCGGAACAGACTGGTCCTGCCGAGGGATCTCCACCGACACACGCACCCTGAACGCAGGCAACCTCTTCATTGCGCTGAAAGGCGAACATTTCGACGGTCACGACTGCCTGGCCCGCGCCGCCGAACGGGGCGCCGCCGCATTTCTGATCCGGGCGAATGCCTCGACAAAACTTGCAGCGGCACCGGAGGGGTTGCCGGTCATCGGCGTTCCGGATACCCTACAGGCCCTTGGCGACATCGCGCGAGAATGGCGCCGCCGTTTCCCGGTCGCAGTCATCGCCATCACCGGAAGTTCCGGGAAAACCTCAACGAAAGAAATGGTCGCAACCATCGTCTCCCGCACGCGGAACGTCCTCAAGACGGAGGGAAATCTGAACAACCGGATCGGCCTCCCGCTGACCCTTCTGCAACTGAACAGGGTCCACGAACTGGCCGTCATCGAGATGGGAACCAACTGCCCGGGAGAGATCGCAATGCTTACAGCCATTGCCGAACCCGACATCGGACTCATCACGAACATCGGTCCGGCGCATCTCGAAGGCCTCGGTTCCCTGGAAGGGATCCGGGAGGAAAAAGGATCCCTTTTTGAGACCATGGCCGGACGGGGCCATGTGATCGTCAACCAAGACGATCCGGCGATTGTCCTCCTCGCGGAGCGATGGCGTGGGAAACGGACCCTGTTCGGGCTGACCGAGGGAGCCGAGGTCACCGCCAGGAACATCGAACCGTTCGGACCGGAGGGAACCCGTTTCGAGCTTCTCATCGGCGGGGTCGGCGTCCCGGTTTTTTTGCATTGCCCCGGGAAACACAATGTGACGAATGCGCTGGCTGCGGCGGCCACGGCATGGTCGGCCGGTTTTGACCGCACGGCGATTGCGGCGGGCCTCACGGCCTTCCGTCCGCTCCCCGGAAGGAACGAGATCCGGCATCTCGAAAACGGCGCCTACCTGATGATCGATGCCTACAATGCAAACCCTTCATCGATGCGCGAGGCTCTGAAAACCCTGCTGGAATTGAGGGGAAACGACCATGCCTATGCGGTCCTGGGCGACATGCTGGAGCTGGGTCCAGAATCGGAGCTGTTTCATGAGGAAATCGGATCGCTTCTTGCGGATACACAGCCGGCCCATATTTTTCTAAAAGGATCGCTGACCAGGTTTCTGGCAGCCGGGGCCATTCGGAGAGGTTTCCCAAAAGAGGAGATCACCTTTTTCGAGAATCCGGAGGATGTGGTCGCTCTTCTGAATTCCCGACTGACTCCGGGCGACTGGATTCTGGTCAAAGGATCGCGGAAGATGAAAATGGAGGCGGTGGCGGAAAAGATCATCGAGGCGTTTGACCTGAAGCCGCAAACGTTGTAGGGTTCACCACACAGAAAACTCCGGTTGCATCGGGAAGGCTGGACAAATGCTTTTTCATCTTTTATATCCGCTACATCAGACCTATTCTTTTTTCAATGTTTTCCGATACATCACATTCCGGACCATCTACGCAGCGATCACGGCGCTCGTGATCTGTTTCATCGTCGGCCCTTGGCTGATCCGCAGGCTCCAGGATCTCAGGATCGGTCAGTCCATCCGGGAGGATGGACCGGGCTCTCACATCAACAAAAAGGGAACGCCGACGATGGGCGGCATCCTGATCATCTTCGCCGTAACCGTCTCCACACTCCTCTGGGCGAACCTCACCGTCGGCTGTATCTGGCTGGTGGTGATGGTCATGGTCGGCTTCGGCCTGATCGGCTTCCTTGACGACTACCGGAAGCTCACCCATCAAAACAGCCGTGGCTTGCCGGGAGTGTTCCGGCTGACCGCCGAGACCGCGATTGCGCTGTTCGTCGGCATGATCCTTTTTATCAAACCGGATTTCAACGCAAACGTAACCATCCCATTCTTCAAGACGGTTCTCCCGAACATCGGGTGGGGCTATATCCTGCTGTCCACCTTCATCATCGTCGGTGCGGCAAACGCGGTCAATCTCACCGACGGCCTGGACGGCCTCGCCATCGGTCCGGCGATCACCTGTTTTATGACTTATCTGCTGTTTGCCTATTTCTCAGGCAACATCAAGATCGCAACCTACCTCCAAATCCCCTATGTTGCGGGAACGGGGGAGCTGGCGATTTTCTGCGGCGCGGTCGTCGGCGCCGGGATCGGCTTCCTTTGGTACAACACCTATCCCGCACAGGTCTTCATGGGGGACGTGGGCTCCCTATCTCTCGGCGGTTCATTGGGCGCCCTGGCGATCCTGACGAAACAGGAGATTCTGCTGGCCATCGTGGGCGGGATATTCGTCCTGGAGACCTTCTCCGTCATCTTTCAGGTCGGCTGGTTCAAACTCTCCGGCGGGAAGAGGATCTTCAAAATGGCCCCGATCCATCACCATTTCGAACTCAAGGGATGGCCGGAACCGAAGGTGATCGTCCGCTTTTGGATCATTTCCATTCTGCTGGCGCTCGTCGCCATCAGTACGTTGAAACTGAGGTGAAGGGCACCGGATGGATCTGAACGGGAAAAAAGCGGCGGTTCTGGGCGTCGGAAAGACGGGGCTTGCGACAGCCCGATTTCTGGCGGGTCGGGGGGTCCGGATGGCCATCACCGATGCAAAGCCCCAATCGGTCTGGGGAGAGGCCTGGGGCACACTGGAAAATCTGCCCGCGGAATGGACGGCCGCCCCTTACGGACCGGAGGTTCTCGCAGGCACGGATCTGGTCGTTCCGTCGCCGGGGATTCCCCCCGCCAATCCGATCCTCATCGAGGCTGTCCGGCGCGGGATCCCGGTGTTGAGCGAACTCGAACTTGCCTCTCGTTTCATCACAACCCCGATCATCGCCATCACCGGCACGAACGGAAAGACGACGGTCACCTCGTTGACCGGTGAGATGCTTCAAACGGCCGGCAGAAAGGTCTGGATCGGCGGGAACATCGGCACGCCGCTGATCGGCTATGCCGACCTTCCGCAGCATGCGGACTGGGCGGTTGTGGAAGTCAGCAGTTTCCAGCTTCAATGGGCGCAAACATTCCATCCGCGGATCGCTGTTCTGCTGAACATCACCGCCGACCATATCGACTACCACGGGAGCTTCTCCGCATACCGGGAGGTCAAGGAAAGGATATTTTCCCGGCAAACCGCCCGAGACCTCGCGATCCTGAACGGGGATGAAAAGGAGTCGGTTACCCTTTGCACGAATCTGAAGGCCCGGACGGAATTCTTTCGCTCCTCGGGACCCGTCGAGTCCGGGATATTCCTGTCGGGACAGAAATTCGTCCGTCCCCTCCATGGGGGAAAAACGGAAGAATACCCGCTGGAGATGGTGCGCCTTCCCGGAAGGCACAATTGCGAAAACGTGATGGCGGCGATCCTCTCGGCCCGAGCCTGCGGTTGTGAACCGCCGGCCATCATCCGGGCGGTGAACGGTTTCCGCGGAATCGCCCACCGGATCGAATACGCCGGGGAGAAAAACGGCATTCATTTTTACGATGATTCCAAGGGAACGAATGTCGGCGCAGTCATGCGTGCGCTGGAGAGCTTTCCGCAGCCGGTCATTCTGCTCCTCGGGGGGCGTGACAAGGAGAGCGATTTTCAAGAGCTTGTTCCATGGATCCGCCGAGGGGTGAAAGAAATGGTTCTGTTCGGCGAGGCCGCCGGAAAAATCAATGGGGTGGTCGGCGGGGTGGTCCCGACAACACTTGCCCCTACGCTGAAAGAAGCGGTCGGGAAGGCTTACAGGTCCGCAACCCCCGGCGACATCGTCCTTCTTTCACCGGGATGCGCCAGTTTTGACGAATTCAAAGATTACAGGGAACGTGGAGACCGTTTCCAGGAATGGGTCGGAGAGCTCTCAACATGAAAAGATGGAACGAAAGCGAAAAAAAACCCGACCTGATCCTGCTGCTGGCCACGCTTCTGTTGCTGACCATTGGAACAGTGATGATCTACAGTTCCAGCTCCATTCTGGCGATGGAACGGTTCCGCGACGGCCAATTCTTCCTTAAAAAACAGCTCTTCTTCGTCTGCCTCGGTCTCGGCATCATGGTGTTCGCAACCCGAATCCCCCACTACAAACTCCGGAAGCTGGCCTGGCCGGGCATCATCCTGTCCGCCTTTTTCCTGCTGCTGATCTGGATCCCCCATTTGGGAATCCGCGCCGGAGGCGCCAACCGCTGGCTAAACCTCGGAATCTTCTCCTTCCAGGTTTCCGAAATGGTCAAGGTCGCCCTGATCCTCTTCCTCGCCCATTATCTGACGGATAAAGTCAACTGCATTCGGGATTTTCGCCAGGGGCTCCTGATTCCACTCGCTGTGACAGGGGGTCTGACCGGTTTGATCGTTTTACAACCCGATTTCGGGACGACCGTCATCATCGCAATCATTGCCTTCCTGATGATCTATCTGGCCGGCGGCCGGATCGTTCACATCGCCGGGCTTACAGCGCTGTTTCTGCCGGTGGCTGTCGGGATGCTTCTGTTCAAGAGTTACAGGATCACCCGTCTGATGGCTTTCCTTGATCCCTGGAAGGACCCCCGCCGCTCGGGTTTTCAGATTATCCAGTCGCTGATCTCTTTCGGTTCAGGCGGTCCTTTCGGCGTGGGAATCGGCGACGGAATGCAAAAACTCTTCTATCTCCCCGAGCCCCATACGGACTTCATTCTCGCAGTCATCGCGGAGGAGAGCGGATTCATCGGCGTGGGGCTGATTCTCTTTCTTTACGTCATCCTCATCGTGCGCGGCTTTCAGATTTCCCTGAAGGCGCCGGATCTGTTTGGAAATCTCCTTGCGGCGGGACTCACGATGATGATCGCGCTGGAGGCGTTCATCAATATTGCCGGCGTGATGGGGCTCATCCCTCTCAAGGGGCTTGCCCTCCCGTTTCTGAGCTATGGGGGCACATCGTTGATCATGTCCCTCACAGCGGTGGGGATCTTGCTGAATATATCCTCTTATGAGTCGTAACAGAGCCGCGCAGGCATTTGGAAAAAACATGGAAAACAGCCGATCCCACAGATCCTTCATCAACCATCCGCAAACAGGTTTGCCCTCATCCCGGCGGAACGAGGCCGGAACGGAAGAAAACCGGTCCGACCTCGGTCCGGATCGCCGCGGATGCTCGATGGTCATCGCCGGCGGAGGAACGGGCGGCCATCTCTTTCCCGGGATCGCGATTGCCGAAGAGTTTCTACGGCGTCATCCGGGAAATCGAGTTCTGTTTGTCGGAACGGAAAGGGGACTGGAAAAAAAAATCTTGGGCGGTCTGGGGTTCCCCCTCCGGACGCTGAAGGTGGAGGGGCTGAAAGGACGGGGTCCGGTCCGGGTGCTGGCGTCGCTTCTGAAAATACCCGGCAGCCTGATGTCTTCTTTCCGCATCCTCCGCACGTTTCAGCCCTCCATGGTCGTTGGTGTGGGTGGTTATGCCTCGGGACCGGTGGTCCTCACTGCTCATTTCATGGGCATCCCAACGGCGATCGCCGAACAGAATGCGTTCCCGGGCCTGACCAACCGGATTCTCGGCCGCTTTGTGCGCCGAATCTTCGTAACCTTTCCGGAATCCGCAAGATGGTTTCCGACCGATCGCACCCGGGTCACCGGAAACCCGGTCCGTTCGCTTTTTTTCCGTGAGCGGAAGAACACGCTGGAAAGAGATCCGCATTTCACGCTGTTGATCTTCGGCGGAAGCCAGGGGGCCCATGCGATCAACCGGGCGACCATGGATGCGCTTCACCATCTCGAATCCCTGAAAGACAGGCTCCGCTTTATCCATCAGACGGGGGAGAAAGACCTCGAAACCGTTGACCGATTCTACCGGGAACAGGGTTTCGTGGCGCAGGTGCGCCCGTTCATCACGGAGATGGCATCGGCCTATCGGGCAGCCGATCTGCTGGTGTGCCGCGCCGGTGCAACCTCCATTGCAGAAATCACCGGCTGCGGCAAGGCCGCGATCCTGATCCCCTTTCCGTTTGCGGTGAACGACCATCAAACTCAAAACGCCGAACTGCTCGCACGGGCCGGAGCGGCAGCCCTGATTCCGGAGAAGGATCTGGACGGTCCAAGACTGGCCGCACTCATCGAAAAGCTGTATCATCGGCCGGAGGAGATCGAAAAAATGGAACGGGCATCCGCCTCCCTGGGCAACGTTCATGCGGCGGCGAACATCGTTGACATTTGCCTGGATCTCATCGAAACAGGGCCATCGACGGCATGCCCGGAAGGCTCGACGTAAAAGGCGGCATTGTTCCGTATCTCACAGTTTCCGGGGGCGGATTTCAAACCCGCCCCCTCGTGGGGGATTTATGAAAGAGATCTTGCACGGCGGCAGCATGGACCGAAAGGTCCGACGCATCCATTTTGTCGGGATCGGCGGCATCGGCATGAGCGGGATCGCCGAGGTGCTGCTGAACCTGGGATACGAGGTGAGCGGATCGGATCTCGCCTCCTCCGACACGACCCAGCGGCTCGATGATCTGGGGGCCGCCATTCACCACGGCCATGCGGCAGCCAACATCGGACCTGCCGACGTTGTCGTCACCTCCACGGCGGTCCGGCCGGACAATCCCGAGGTGGTTGCGGCGCGGGAGAGAAACATTCCCGTCATTCCGCGGGCCGAAATGCTCGCCGAACTGTTGAAGATGAAGTTCTCCATCGCCGTCTCCGGCAGTCACGGAAAAACCTCGACAACCTCAATGGCGGCCACGATCCTCGCCCACGGCGGCCTGGACCCGACGATGGTGATCGGCGGCAAACTCGCCAGCATCGGCAGCAATGCGCGGCTGGGGGATGGAAGGGTAATCGTCGCCGAGGCGGATGAAAGCGACGGCTCATTCCTCAAACTGAATCCCTGCATTGCCGTGATCACCAACATCGACCGCGAGCACCTGGACCACTACCGCGACCTGAAGGAGATCCGGGAGGCCTTTCTGCAATTCGCCAACCTGGTTCCGTTCTACGGAGCGACGATCCTATGCCTGGATGATCCCAATGTGCGGGAGATCCTGCCCCGGATCAAGCGTAAGGTGATCACGTACGGTTTGTCGACGGAGGCCGACTACCGGGCGGAAGAGATCCGTTCCTCGGGTTCCTCCTCCCGTTTCTCCGTCTTCTGCCGAAATGTTCTTCTGGGAACGGCAAAGCTGAACGTCCCCGGTTTGTTCAACGTATGCAACGCGCTGGCGGCAGTCGCGGTGGCGAAGGAGATGGACTTAACCTTCCCCGTGATTCGGGAGGGGTTGCAGCGTTTCACCGGCGTCCACCGACGGCTGGAGGTGCGGGGCGAGGCGCGGGGAGTCACCGTCGTGGACGACTACGGCCACCATCCGACGGAGATCCGCGCGACGCTCGCCGCAGCGAAGCAGGTCTGGAGCGGGCGGATCATCGTCGTCTTCCAACCCCACCGCTACACCCGGACGAAGGCCCTTTTCAAAGAGTTTCTGACGGCCTTTCGGGAGGCCGACGTTCTAATTGTCACCGACATCTATGCGGCAAGCGAAGAGCCGATCCCGGGGGTGACGTCGAAGGCCCTCTGCGAGGAGATTTGTCGTGCAGGCCATCCGAATGCCATCCATTTTGCCGATTTTGACGCCGTTTTGAACCATCTGATGAAGATCGCCCGGCCGACCGACATCATTCTGACCCAGGGGGCGGGGAGCGTCTGGAAAGTGGGCGATGCATTTCTGAAGGCGAACGGAAGGGGCTTGACGGATGAACGGGGATAAAGACTTCCGCCGGAAGCTGCGGCTGCGGATTTCCGGGGAAATCCTTTTTGACGAGCCGGCCGGACGCCATACATCGATCGGCGTCGGCGGGCCGATCGACGCTCTTCTTTTTCCGGAAGACAAAAGAGAAATTGTAGAGGTTGTCCGGTTTCTTCGCGAAAGGCAAGTCCCTTTCCTCCCGGTCGGCAACTGGACCAACCTGATCGTCCGAGACGGGGGTTTCCGGGGCGCTCTCATTTCACTCGCGCGTCTGTGCGGGCTGAGCCTCCGGGAAAACGGCGAAAAAGGGGCGCTGATCGAGGCAGAGGCCGGTTGCCCGCTGTCGGAATTGGTGACTCTGGCCGTACGGGAGGCGCTGTCCGGGATGGCTTTCTGCGCCGGCATCCCCGGAAGCGTGGGCGGCGCCGTCCGGATGAATGCCGGGGCCTACGGGGGAGAGATCAAGGACATTGTCGAAACGGTCCGTCTGCTGGATGACTCGCGTGCGATCCGTTCCGTCGGGAAGAAAGAACTCCGTTTTGAATACAGAAGTCTTGACTTGCCGGCAGAAACGATTATCATCGGCGCAACGTTCCGTCTCCGGAAAGGGGATGGAAGGATGCTCGAAGAGCAGGTTCGAAAAATCCTTGACACAAGGAGGGGGAAACACCCTCTGGCTTTTCGGAATGCCGGCTCTATTTTCAAGAACCCGCGGGATATTCCGGCCGGCCGCCTCATTGATGAATGCGGGCTCCGGGGGCTTCGAATCGGCGATGCGGAGGTTTCAGAAAAACACGCCAACTTCATCGTCAATCGGGGGCAGGCGACCGCAGAGCAGATTATCGGTCTGATCGAACTGATTCAGCGACGTGTTTTCGAAAGGACCGGCCATGCTCTTGAAACCGAGGTGAGGATCATCGGGGAATGATCCGCTGTTTTTCCGATTTGTCGCGAATTCACGTATGAAAAGACCGTATCATCTGCAATGGGAAGCAAAAAAAAATCGGCTCAAACGCCGCTCCGGGGATATTCTGTGGGAGGTGGGCCGCGTGTTTCTGTTGACCGGTGCGATCGTCTCCATCACGGTGACGCTGCTGATCGGCTTCGACCTGGCCCTCCGATCTCCCCGACTCCACGTCCGGGAAACCGTCGTGAGAGGATGCCAGGAACTGACCGAAAAGGAAATCCTGGACTTGGCAGCCGTTCGCTCGTCGGCGAACCTTCTGACCATCAATCGGGATGCCGTGGCCCGACGGATCCGGAACAATCCATGGGTCCGCGAGGTTTTTGTCGGAAGGGAGTTTCCGGACCGGTTGGTCATCGTCGTACAGGAACGGAAGGCAGTGGCCCTCCTGCAGAAAGAAAACGGGTTGCACCTCATCGATGAGGCAGGCACCCCTTTCAAAAAACTGAAGGCCGATGAAGAATCGGATCTTCCGGTCCTCACGGGTTGTGTCCGGGGGGAAAAGGTTGATGAGGTTCTGGTCAAGACGTCCCTTGCGCTGCTGGGCGATCTGGAAGAATTCTGGAAAGGTCCGGCCATCGGCAAAGTGTCGGAGATTCACGGAAACGAGACGTTTGGCCTTTCCCTGTTCACGGACACGGGGCTCTGCCTACAGCTCGGCTTCGACGGCTATCACGACAAGCTCCAACGTCTGACCTCGGTCATGGCCGACCTGGATGAAAAGAATCTGAGAACGGGCTTTATGCTGATCGACTTGAGCAATCCCGCGAAGGTCAGCGTGCAGAGGCGCAATGTCTTTGAACCGGTCCGGCCGGGTAAAACAGCGGTTGCCGGAAGGGGATTCCGGATGTAGCAAGGTGCAGAGCGATTCCGGTTTTAAGGTGATGCCGCAGGAACCGACCCTACTCATCACAGCGTCGGATCCCATGGGGCAGGTTCTGGAGGGTGGATGGGGAAAAAAGAGAACGTCATCGTCGGTCTGGATATCGGCACGACGAAAACTTGCGTGATTGTCGGTGAGCTCCAGGAGACCGGTATCGATATCATCGGCGTCGGCTCCCACCCCTCGGAGGGGCTCAGAAAGGGCGTCGTAGTCAATATTGAAAGCACCGTGGAATCGATCAAGAGAGCCGTGGAAGAGGCCGAACGAACCTCCGGATGCGAAATCCGCTCCGTCTATACCGGCATCGCCGGGGGTCATATCCGAGGGCAGAACAGCCTCGGGATTGTAGCCGTCAAGGGTCGCGAGGTGGAGGGGGACGATGTGGAACGTGCCCTCGAAGCGGCCAAGGCCATTGCAATCCCGTTGGACCGGCAGATTCTCCATGCCCTTCCGCAGTACTATGTGGTCGATGAACAGGACGGCATCCGGGATCCGGTGGGAATGTCGGGCGTTCGTCTCGAGGCCAAGGTTCACGTCGTGACCGGCGCCGTCACCTCCATTCAAAACGTGGTCAAATCGATCAACCGTGTCGGACTCGACATCAACGAAATCGTGCTGGAACAGATCGCCTCGAGTGAAGCGGTCCTGAGCGACGACGAAAAGGATCTCGGTGTAGCGCTGATCGATATCGGCGGCGGTACGACGGACATAGCGATCTTTTCGGAGGGGAGCATCAAACATACGGCGGTCCTTCCGGTCGGGGGTCATTACGTCACCAGCGACATCGCCACGGGACTTAGGACCCCGGTCGCCGAAGCGGAAAGGATCAAGATCAAATACGGCTGCGCCTATATGCCGCTGATCCCCAAGGATGAATCCATCGAGGTTCCCAGCGTCGGAGGACGGCAGCCGCGCGAGGTTTCCCGGCAGATTCTCGGACGGATCATCGAACCCCGAATGGACGAACTCCTCGGCATGGCCTACAAGGAGATTACCAAATCCGGTTGTGAGGACATCCTGGCCGCGGGGATCGTTCTGACCGGAGGGGCCTCCATTCTCGAAGGGGTTCCCGAGCTGGCGGAACAGATCTTTAACATGCCGGTCCGACGGGGATGTCCGACCGGCATCGGAGGAATCACCAACGTGGTCAACAGCCCCCTCTACGCGACCGGTGTCGGGCTCGTGCTTTTCGGCAGCCGGAACTTCACCCGGGACAAGAGCCGGGTGGAGGGAAATTATATCAGTCGTCTCGGAAAGCGTCTCAGGCAGTGGTTTCTTGAATTCTTTTAGGAAGGAGCGGCTTTATGTTTGAACTGTCGGAAAAGGGTCCGGTCAGCACGGCAACGATCAAAGTGATCGGCATCGGCGGAGCGGGGGGAAATGCGGTAAACACGATGATCTCCTACAACCTTCGGGGGGTCGATTTCATCGCTGCAAACACCGACGCACAGGCGCTGGGCGCATCGTCCTCGCTCATTAAAATCCAGTTGGGCGCCGAAGTCACCAAGGGACTGGGCGCCGGATCGGACCCGGATATCGGCCGGCAGGCGGCCCTTGAAACCCGGGAGACGTTGCATGAACAACTGGAAGGGTCCGATATGGTTTTCATCACCGCCGGACTGGGGGGCGGCACGGGAACCGGGGGGGCGCCGGTTGCGGCGGAAATCGCCAAGGAGCTGGGCGCCCTGACCGTGGCGGTCGTGACGAAACCCTTCCTGTTTGAGGGCCGGAAGCGAAACGGACAGGCGGAGGCGGGTATTGCAGAATTGCGAAAGATCGTGGACACCCTGATCATTGTCCCCAATCAGCGTCTACTGAGCCTTGGCGGAAAGGAACTCCCCCTGCTGGAAGCCTTCAAAAGGGCCGATGACATTCTTTACCACGCCGTCAAGGGAATCTCCGACCTGATCATGGTACCGGGACTGATCAACCTTGATTTCGCCGACGTCAAGAACATCATGTCGGAAATGGGTCTTGCCCTGATGGGAACCGGAACGGCCAGCGGCGAAAACCGGGCCGTGGAGGCGGCACAGAAGGCGATTTCCTCACCGCTTCTGGAAGACAATACCATCCAGGGGGCCCGGGGCGTTCTGCTGAACATCACCGGCGGTCCGGACATGACCATCCATGAGATCAACGAGGCCTCCTCGATGATCCAGGCGGAAGCCCATGAGGACGCAAACATCATCTTCGGCACGGTCGTCGACGAAACGATGGGGGACGAGATCCGGATCACCCTGATCGCGACCGGCTTCGATACGGCCGATTACACGGCCGCGGCCAAGGCCACAAACGTCTCCCCATTCAGCGGCATTCGGAGAATCAGCAACATCAACGTCCCCACATTCATCCGGAACGAAAAAACCCCGGACGTTGCCGGTCCGGTGAATCTCGAAAAGAGTGAAGAGGACGGCCATCCCGACCTGGAGATCCCCACATTCCTCCGGCGCCAGGCGGATTGAAACCGAACCCGCCGGAAAACAGAAGACCTGATGACGTCGTGGAAACAGAAAAAGAGATTCCTGGATCGTCTCACCGGAGAGAAAGGCTGGTCGCGAAAGATCTGGGGAGACCGCCTGACGGTTTGCCTGGTGTATCCGAACCGTTATCGGACGGGGATGTCCAATCTCGGTTTTCATGCCGTCTACGCCCTGATCAACCGCCATCCCGATTGTCTATGTGAACGGGCTTTTCTTCCCGAATCCGATGACGGGAATTCCGCCTCCGACGGCGCCTCGCTGACCAGCATCGAATCGCAGCGGCCCTTGACCGACTTCGACGTGATCGCCTTCTCTCTTTCCTTTGAAAATGATTACCCGCATGTTCTCCAGATGCTGGAGGCGGCGGGAATCCCGATGAAGTCCTCGGACCGGACCGAGAGGCATCCGTTGGTCATCGGCGGGGGCATCGCCGTCACGCTGAATCCCGAGCCCCTGGCCGGCTTCTTCGACCTCTTTCTGATCGGAGAGGGGGAAGCGGTTCTCCCGGGATTTCTCGATCGAATGGCCTCCCTTCCGAGAGATACCGCACGGGATGCCGTCCTCGGACGGATCCAGAGGGAAATTGCAGGTGCCTATGTTCCCAGGTTTTACCGGGTGAACACGGGGTCGGACGGCCGCATCACCGCAAGGGAGGCGCTCCACCCCGATTTTCCCGAACGAATCTCCCGGCCATGGATTGCCGACCTCGATGCCTTCGCGACCGAACAGCAGATCGTCACCAGGAAGACGGAGCTCGGGGAGATGTATTTGACGGAGATCAGCCGGGGATGCGGACACGGATGCCGTTTCTGCGCCGCGGGCTTTGCCTACCGGCCTCCGCGGTTTCGGAGCGCTGCCGCGCTGGAATCCTCCTTTCGGCATGGTCTCGAAACGGGGAAAACCATCGGTCTTCTGGGAACGGCCGTATCGGACCACCCCGCCCTCCCCTCACTCTGCCGCACCATCCTTGACCGGCGGGGAAACGTGGCCGTCGGTTCCCTCCGCATGGAACGGCTCGACACCGAGATGGCGGCGATTCTCCGGGAAACGGGAGTGGAAACCGTCTCCCTGGCCCCCGAAGCGGGTTCCCAACGGCTTCGAAATGTCATCCGGAAGGGGATCGGTGAAGAGGAGATCTTCTCCGCGGTTGAAAAACTCATGGAATGTGGTATCGTGCAGGCAAGACTCTACTTCATGATCGGCCTGCCGACGGAAACGGACGAGGATGTCGAGGCGATCGTCCGGCTGGTCAGGGAGATGCAGCGTCGAGCGCGGAAATTCCCGGGGAGAAGGAATGGCTTCCGGCGTTTGACGCTCAGCATCAATCAGTTTATTCCGAAGGCCGCAACCCCCTTCCAATGGCACCCGCTGGAAAACGTCGCCGTCGTCCGGCAGAGAATCCGGCGGATCAGAGAGGGTCTGCGCGGCGAGAGGGCGGTTCGAATCATTCACGAACTGCCGAAATGGAACTACATCCAGGCGCTGCTGGCACTGGGAGACCGACAGGTCGGAGAGATTCTGCTGACGGCTCACCGTCTGGGCGGCAATTGGATCCGTGCATTTCGCGAGGCGGATATCCGTGCCGATTCCTACGTTTATCGAAAGAAGGAACCCGACGAGATCCTGCCGTGGGATTTTATCGACCACGGCGTCCCGAAAACGTTTCTCATCCACGAATACCGGAAGGCCCTGTCCGGAGAAACCTGAGGAGATTGAATCATGACGGTCATCCGCACGCCCCGCTCCCAGATCAGGCAGATGAGGGGGGTCCTTTTATTTGTCGCCGCATTCGTTCTGCTGACCTTTTTTCTTCGGATCATCGGCCTGATCACCGATTGGTTTTGGTTCCAGGAAGTGGGGTATACAAAGATCTTCACCATCACCCTGCTCGCAAAAATCAAGACAGCCGCTCTCTTCGGGATGGGTTTTTTTGTCCTCTTTTATCTCAATCTATGGTTGGCACTGCGACTTTCCGGTGAATCCCGCTTCACGGATTCGATGGGACCGTTTGCGGTCCCGTTGCGGGACATTGCCCCGGGAGCCTTCAAGATGCTGATTCTCGCGGCTTCGGTTCTCTTCGGTATTTTCGCGGCGATGAGCGGAGTCGACCAGTGGGAAAATCTTCTGCTGTTCCTGAATCCGACTCCCTTCAGTGTCTCGGATCCTCTCTTCGGAAAGGATGTGGGCTTCTATGTCTTTCAGCTCCCCTTTCTCCTCTACCTGTACGGATGGTTCAAATTCGTCCTTTTGGTCACGTTGGCGGCCGCAGCTTTTGTCTACCTTGTCCGGCGATCGTTCCTTTTCATCCCGCCCCGAAACTGGACCGTCACCCCGCCCGCCCGGGTGCATCTGGCGCTGCTGGCCGCCCTGTTCTTCTGCTGGGGGATCTTCGGCACCTGGCTCGACCTCAATGAAATCCTCTTTGTAAAGCGAGGGGTGGTTTTCGGCCCCGGATATACGGACGTCACCACTCAGCTCTGGGTCCTGAAAGCGATCATGGGCCTCTATGGCGTCGCAGGCGTCGCGGCGATTTTCTTTGCCATCCGGCCCGATTGGAGGGTTCCGGCAACGGCGGTTCTGCTGCTGATCGCCGCAAACATTGTCGGACGGGGAATCTATCCCTCCGTCGTGCAGAAATTCCAGGTCATTCCCAACGAGATCGTGGCCGAGAAGCCTTACCTGGAGAAGAATATTCAATACACAAGGCTTGCCTATGGACTGACTCAGATGGAAGAGAAGGAGTTCCCGACGGACGACAACCTGACGGCGAAGGATCTGGAGAAGAACCACCTCACCGTGAAGAACATCCGGCTCTGGAACCATGCGCCGCTGCTGCAAACCTACAGCCAGCTCCAGGAGATGCGGACCTATTACAAGTTCACCGGCGTCGACAACGACCGTTACACGGTCAACGGCGAATACCGCCAGGTCATGCTCTCGCCTCGGGAGATATCCTACCCGGCTCTGCCGTCCCGAACCTGGGTCAACGAACATCTTGCCTACACCCACGGCTACGGCGTCGTGCTCGGCCCCGTAAACCGAATCTCACCCGAGGGGCTTCCGGAATTCTTCATCAAGGATATTCCCCCCGTCTCGACAACGTCGATCAAGGTCACGCGTCCGGAGATCTACTTCGGGGAGAACTCCAACGAATATGTCTTCGTGCGGACCAAGATGCCGGAGTTCGACTACCCGGTGGGAGACAAAAACGTCTACTCCCGCTATGAAGGAAAAGGGGGCGTTCCTCTCTCCTTCCTGAAGAAACTGATTTTTGCAGTCCGTTTCGCCTCCATCACGCTCCTGCTGTCCGACGACATCACTTCCGAAAGCCGGGTGATGTACCATCGAAATGTTCGCGAGCGGGTCTCGATGATCGCCCCCTTTGCCCGACTGGACTCGGACCCCTATCTCGTCATTTCACCGGAGGGACGGCTGCTCTGGTTCATCGACGGCTACACGGTCTCGGATCGTTTCCCCTACTCGGAGCCTACCCGGGATGTGGGGAATTACATCCGCAACACCATCAAGGCGGTGGTCGACGCCTATGATGGAACGGTGCGGCTTTACGTGAGCGATCCGACCGATCCGATCGTACAGACCTACGCCAAGATCTTTCCCGGCGTGTTCAAGGCCCTGGCGGAAATGCCGGAGGCGCTCAGAGGCCATGTCCGCTACCCCGCGGGACTGCTCGCGATCCAAGCGCGGATGTACCGCGCCTATCACATGCAGGATGCGCAGGTCTTCTACAACAAGGAGGACCTCTGGTCCATCCCCGGCAAACAGGTTGCCGGAGGGCAGCAATCCATGGATCCCTACTATACGATCATGAAGCTTCCCGATGCCGAAAAAGAGGAGTTCATCCTCCTCTCCCCCTTCACGCCCAGCATGAAGGACAACATGTCGGCATGGATGGCGGCCCGCTGCGACGCGCCGCACTATGGGAAGGTGATCGTGTACAAGTTCCCGAAACAGAAACTGGTTTACGGCCCCCGCCAGATCGAGGCCCGAATCGATCAGGACACGATGATTTCCCAGCAATTGACGCTCTGGCAGCAGCGGGGATCGAACGTGATCCGGGGCAGTTTGCTGGCCATCCCGATCGAGAAGTCGATCCTCTACGTCGAATCCCTCTACCTGGCCGCGGCGAACGGCCAACTCCCGGAGCTCAAACGCGTCATTGTCGCTTACGGAAACACGATCGCGATGGAAGAGACACTGGATTTGGCCCTGCAGAAGATTTTCGGCGGGGGGCCGATCAAGGACCGAATGTCCCCGGGTGAGGGAAAGAAACCGACGGTCGGTGCGGAGAGGAGCGAACGGCAGACGGCCATGGAGGCCCTCGGTCACTTCCGGAAGGCCCAAGAGTTCCTCCGCCAGGGGAATTGGGCGCGCTACGGGGAGGAGATTCAAAAAACCGGAGAACTCCTTCTCTCTCTCGAAAAAGGGGACGGGGGATCGAAATAGCACCGGCGGCCCTCTCCGGGCCGGGAAACATGCTTTATCCATCATCTTGATATACGGAGGTTTATCGATGAAAAAAATCGCCACAGTGCCCGCGAAACGGAGAAACCTGGTCAGAGCCGTCCGGGGATTCATTTTCAGTCTCATGTTCCTCGGCCTGATTCTTCCGCTGATCGGCTGCGCACCCAAACTTTACCACGTCGACATGCGGTACGAGCCGACAAAAGAGATTCCGCCGACGGTGACCGACGGCCGAAAATACAGCCTGACCGTAGCCTCCTTCATCGATCGCCGAAAGATGGACGACACGCTGCTGATCGGTCGCGTGATCCGATCGGACGGAACGCCGATTCCCATCCTCCCCCAATACGTCAAGGCGAAGGACGCCGTGACCGCGGCGCTGCGTGAATTGCTGTTCAAGACGGGATACAAAGTCTCTCCGGACAAACCGGCCTGGGACCTCTCGGAAAACGCCATCCGGTCGGAGTGGGGAACGCTCCTGATCGGCGGAACGATCGACGAACTGGACGTGACCTGCGTCGAGTCATTCACGATGAAACGCTACACCGCAAAGGCACGGCTCTCATTTTCATTTGCGGACGTTCAGCGAAAGCGGATTTTCTATCGTGTGACCTCGGAAAGCAGTTCCTCCCTGACCCATGCATTTTTGTCGGAGCAGAGACTCGAAAACGAAATCAACGCCGTTCTCTCCTCCGCCCTGGAAAAGGTCATCGAGGATGGGGAAACGGGCCGCCGGATTCGTGAGGCGCTCAAGCCGTAGTCAAACGGTCTCGGCCTATTCCCGCCGGAGGAGCTCGATCTCGAAGAGCTTCGGCCAGAACTTTCCCGTTACAAAGAAGCGGTTCCTGCGGGCATCGTAGGCGATCCCGTTGAGTACATCCACGGGGGTCCGCCTGTCGGCGCCGGAGAGCAGCCCCTGCAGATCGATCCAGCCGGTTACGGCGCCGGTTACGGGAGAAATCTTCGCGATCCGATCCGTCCGGTAGATATTGGCATAAATCTCGCCCCGGATGAACTCCAGTTCGTTCAGACCGGCCAGCGGCATCCCCCCGCTTTGCACATTCAGCCGTCCCGTTTCCCGGAAGGTTTCGGGATTCAGAAACCGCAGCGTCGCGGTGCCGTCGCTCATGATCAGCCGGTTCCGATCTCCGGTCAGACCCCATCCCTCTCCCGGATAGCGGAAGGTTCCGCGGAGCTTCAAACCCAAACGGTCGTAAATAAACCCCAGATTCGAAGTCCAGGTCAATTGCAGCAGCCTGCCGCCCCACTCGGTGATCCCCTCCCCGAAATATTGACGGTCCAGAAAATGCCGTTCGACTACTTCCCCCGTCTCCAGGCGGACCTTCCGCAGGCTCGACGCCCCGTGCAGCCCGGTGCCCTCATAAAGATATCCGTCACGCCAGATAAGCCCCTGCGTAAATGCGCCACGGTCGTGGGGATAGACCTGGATGACGCGGTATCCATAAACGGGGAGGTCGGCTTGATTTCTTCCCACCGGGGGAGGTCCGGCTTCCGCAAGGGCCAGGCTCGCAATCAGGCAGATCCATGCCGTCATCAGGAGCGTGAAGAAGGTTCCGGTTTTTATGGCATGCTGAAGGAGACGTCTCCGTTTCATGATAGGGCTCACCAGTGAGGCTGATTCCCGATGCGATGCCCCATCACCTCCGTGGTGTCGTTGACGACGACGAAGGCGTCGGGATCGTTTCGGCGGACGATCTGCTTCAATGTGGCCAGTTCCCGGAAATTGACGACCGTATAGATGATCTGCTGTTCGCGTTTGGAATACCCCCCTTCCCCGCGGAGGGTGGTTACTCCCCGGTGGATCTCGTCAAGAATCCCTCGGGAGATCTCCCGCCACTGGGGTGAGATGATGAAGATCGCCTTCCGCTGGCTCAGGCCTGTGACCACAAGATCCACGATCTGTGCGGAAACGTAAAGGTAAATCAGCGTGTACAGCGCGCCCTGCAGGGAGAACAGCAGGGCCGCCGCCGCCAGAACGAGTGCATTGAAGGCAAGCCGGGTCGTCCCCAGGCGGACGGAAAAACGCTGGAGAAGGATCACGGCCAAGATGTCGGTCCCGCCTGCCGACCCGAACGATTTCAGGATGATCCCCGACCCGGTCCCCAGGATAATTCCCGCAAGGATTGCCGCCAGGAGCGGATCCCGGACCGGGATCGCCGCGACATCCACCCAGGCAACCGCGCATGAAAAGAGGATCGTTCCGGCAATACTGTACAGAAAGAACCTTCGGCTGATGAAAAACCAGCCGGACAGAAAAAGCGGTATATTGGCGACGGCGTAGATCAGTGCCACAGAAAGGGACGGCGCGAGATAATGAAAAAAGAGTGCGAGCCCCGTGACACCACCGCTGACAAAGCGATGCGGGATCAGGATCCCGTTGATTCCGATCGCCGTGACCATGCTGCCCGCACACAACAGGAGCAGGTTCCAGCCGACATCTCTCAGAACCCGCCAACCCCGCCATCGGGAAATTTTCATCATCTCACCAGCCTCCGTTTTGGAAAAGTTCTTCCGGGGATCAACCGGGGGATGACCCTTTTTCAAACCCGGCGTTGCACTCGTTGCATTAAGATCCTTCATGTCTATGATACAGTGGTCCGAAGAAAAAGTATATGACCGATGGGGGTTAATTGTTCTTTTCCATCGGCGCGAAAGACATTGACAGCCCTCGTGAAGGCGTATAAAAATCAGCGAAAAAAGGAGGCATGAAGCCATGCAGGCATTGTTTACATTGACATCCTCGGAATCGAAAAGGCTTCTGGGCAAGGCGGTTGCGGCGATGCCCGACGTGCAATACGCGAAGGATAACGGGTATCTCGTCGTCGGACGGGGATCGACGAACGCGTTCATTCTGGAGGAACTCCTGAAAAACAAAATGGAAAAGGAACGATATGCGGCCGGCCAGGTGATTCGGGGGATCCTGTGCCAGCTGGGACCCGGATTGAGGAGCAAGCCCGTCATTTTCCACAAGGGGGCAGTCATGAACGTGGAGCCGGGTGCCGTCATTGACCGGATGACCGCCGGTGATCTGCTGATCAAGGGGGCTAATGCGATCGATGCGTTCGGCAATATCGGCGTCCTCATGGCCGGTCCGGCGGGCGGGACGATGGGGCAGTTCTACATGGCGTTGAAAACCCAGGGCGTTGCGTCCCTCTACGTTGCCGGTCTCGAAAAACTGATCCCCTCCGTCGAGGAAGCGGCCCGCTACGGCGGCAAGATGATGCTGGAAAGGACCATCGGCTTGCGCGCAGGAATGGCCTGCATTGCGGACGGAAGGCTCGTGACGGAAATTGAAGCGATCGACAGTCTGTTCGGGCTGAAAGCGGTCCATTATGCCTCCGGGGGCTGGGGAGGGGCGGAGGGCTCCGTCACGCTGATCGTCGAAGGAGAGAGGGACGAGGTGAACCGCTGCATGGACTTCATTGAAGGAATCAAGGGCGAGCCGCCTCTGCCCGCCGTCAAGGGACCCTGCAAGGGTTGCGGCGCCCTGTGCAGCTTCGACGGGAAAGAAACGCAGGAACTGCCTGCCTATCTGCGTTAAGGAAAGGGATTAAGCCGATGGGAACCTTCCGGGTAGCGACTTACAACGTCAATTCCATCCGCAGCCGCCTCCATATCGTGCTCCCCTGGCTGCGGGAGCATCGTCCCGACGTTTTCTGCATGCAGGAAACGAAGGCGGCGGATGACAATTTTCCCGTTGCCGCGTTCGCCGCCGAAGGTTATCGGGTAACCTTTCGGGGAACGAAGCAATACAACGGCGTTGCAGTCGCCTCCCGGGAAACCCCGGAAAAGGTTCTGTACGGTCTTCCAGACGGGGGTCCGGCGGATGAAGACCGTCTGATTGCCGCCGTATATTCAGATGCCACCATAATCAATACGTATGTCCCCCAGGGACGGGAGAAGGATACGCCCTACTTCGCCTACAAGCTTGAATGGTTTCAGCGGCTGCGGCGCTTCCTCGATCGCTTCAGTTCACCCGATGCGCCGCTGATCTGGTGCGGCGATCTGAACGTCGCCCCGTCCGAGATTGACGTCCACGATCCGAAAAGGTTGCTCGGCCATGTCTGTTTTACGCCGGAGGTCTGGGACGCCTACGCCGCCGTCCGGGCTTGGGGGCTGGAGGATCTTTTCCGCCGTCATCATCCGGAGGAACCGGGCCGTTACACCTTCTTCGATTACCGGGTGCCGGGCGCCGTGAAGCGGGGCCTCGGATGGCGGATCGACCATATCCTGTCCACGCCCACGCTGGCCGCCCGCTGTCTCTCCTGCGAAATCGATCTGAATCCGCGTCTCGCCGAAAAACCCTCCGATCACACGATCCTCACGGCCGATTTTGCGAGCGAATGAGATTCCCCATGCGCGATCCGGAGATCCTGAAAGCCAACGAAGAAATCGTCCGAAAGTTCAGCAGGGTCGAGGCGGATCTCCTTCTCTGCCGTGAAGCCGGAGAACTTTTTGAGAGGCTGATTCTGGGAATCGAGGAGGCGTTTGATGTCCCCTTCGTCTGGCTCTCGCTCCTGCGGAGGCCGGAGACGGGGATCCTCCGAAAAATTCTGGCAAAATCCGACATCCTGCGAGACCGGATCAATAATATCGCCCCGGCGTCTTTTTTCGAAATCGTCCCGGACGGCACAGATCCGGTCCTCGCGGCCGGGGACCTCCGAGCCTACTACCGTCTGATGCCTCCCGACGTGAAATATCTTCTCCGCTCCCTGGCCGTCACCCCCCTCACCTGCCGCGGCGTGCCGATCGGCAGCCTGAACCATGGGGACGCCTCCCCGAATCGCTACCGGCCGGGGATGGATACCGACTCACTCGGCCATCTGGGCAAAACCGTCTCCGAAAAACTCTCCCTTCTTCTGCCCGCAACGGGAAGCGGAATAACCGGGCATTAACGAAGGTTCGGGCCGCCATTGTGGCGGAGTACCGGGTCCACGGCAAAGATTTTAACCGTTCCGTCTTTACGCCGCCGTCCCCTCGTGGTAGAAACCCTCATGGCCCACAGAAGAAACCAACCGGGAAAGACACCCCGAAAAGTCGACAGGACCAAGCGGACAAGACGTTCCGTCAAACTGCGACACGGCACACGCGCACGCCCACGCCGTCGCATGAAACCGGAAGCCGAACCGTCCCTGAAGCCGGTCTTTGCGAAGATCGGAAAGCCTCCCCAGGCGGCGTTTCGCCCGGATCCCTTCCAACGGGCCGCACTCGACGCGATCCGGGAAACCGACTGTCTCGTGACGGCGCCGACCGGTTCGGGAAAAACCTGGATTGCCGAGGAGGCGATACGCTCCATCTTCCTGAAGGGCGGCCGATGCTGGTACGCCTCCCCCCTGAAGGCGCTCACCAACGCCAAGTGGGTCGAATTCGGCGACCGTTTCGACTCGGCCAACGTCGGCATTGTGACCGGCGACACGAAGGAGAACACCGATGCCCCGATCCTCGTCGGCACGACCGAGATCCTTCGGAACCAGCTCTACGACGTGATGCACAGCGGGGAAAATCTGAACTGCGACCTGGTCATCCTCGATGAGGCGCATTTTCTCGGGGATTACGACCGCGGGGTCGTCTGGGAGGAGATCATGATTTATCTCCCGGCACGAATCAACCTTTTGCTTCTCTCGGCAACGATCGGAAACGCCGATGAGATTGCCGAATGGCTCACCTCGATCCGGGGGAAGCCCTGCCGGGTCATCCGGGAGGAGAAGAGGCCCGTTCCCCTCCACCCGCTTTTTCTCCACCCTTCCGGCCGCCTCATGCCGCTGGTGGAGGGAAACCGCCTCTTCGGGAAGATCGGCGACTTCGTCGGCAGCCGCTCCCACGGTCGGCGGGATCATGGAATCCCCCCGTTCGGGGAGATGCTGGAGGTCCTCGAAACGTATCGTCTGCTGCCGGCCATCTTTTTTCTGAAGTCCCGTTCAGAATGCGACGCAGCGCTCTCCCTTTGCCGCCCGGTGGAGGAGAAGAGCGGCCTCGCAACGCAGGAGATGGAAGCCCTTCTGGAACGGTTCCCTTTCCTGCAGAGCCACCGGCAGCTTTACCCGCTGCGGACAGCATATGTAGCGGCCCACCACGGAGGGCAGCTCCCCGCCTGGAAGTTCCTGGTGGAAACGTTGATGAAGCAGGGGCGGCTGCGGGCCATCTTCGCCACCTCGACCGTTGCCGCGGGCGTCAATTTCCCGGCCCGAACCATCGTGCTGATGAATTCGGATCTCTTCAACGGCCGTGACTTTTCCCCCCTCACCGGAACCGAATTCCACCAGATGACCGGCAGGGCGGGCCGCCGGGGACAGGATCGGGTGGGATTCATGCTCGTCGCTCCCGGCCGTTTTATGGATCTGGTCCACATCCGGAAACTGCTCCTGAAAAAACCCGAACCGATCACGAGCCGTATCCGGAACGACTTTTCGATGGTTCTCAATCTGCTCCTTTCCCAAACACCGGACGATATCCGGGTGATCTTCGAAAATTCACTGGCCCATTGGCAGCGAAGGCACAAAACGGAAATTTCGGGAACCACGGAGGGAAAATCCGATCTCTGGGTCGACTTCCAGAGACATCTCCGTTTCTTGCGGGAAGAGGGGTTCGTCGGGAGGGACAACCGCTTGACGGAAAATGGAATCTGGGCATCCAAGCTTCGCCTGGATCACCCCCTCCTCGTCGCCGAATCTCTGCGCAGCGGAGCGCTCCCTTCGCCTGGATCACCCCCTCCTCGTCGCCGAATCTCTGCGCAGCGGAGCGCTCCCTCTCGATGATGAGCGTCTCCTGGCGGCCGTGATCGCCCCTTTCGTCTATGACGGAGATCACGATCTCTCCGTGAACCGGAAGGAGATGCCCCGCCGACTGGCCCGTTCGTGTGAACGTGTGGTGAAGGCCGTAGCGACGCTGTCGGAGCGTATGAAGAGGGGGGGCTTTCCGGTCGCCGCTCTCTCCCTCTGGCCGTCGGTCGTGATCCATGAATGGGCGACAGGGAAAGAGTGGACCCGAATCGTTCAAAAGACGGGGATCGCAGACGGAGACTTGGCGATGCTGATCATGCGAACGGCCGACAATCTCCGGCAGATCGGCTCCCTGAAGGAAACCCACCCCAAAACGGCGGCACTCGCCTGGAAGGCGCGGGAGGCAATCCTTCGTGAACCTGTCGTGTTCGACTGACCGTGTTCCCGGCCCGATTCTCCGAGTTTTGGTTTTGCTGCTTGACATCCCCGCGTCCCCATTATATAAGGCCTTCCCTTTCGGGAAACGCGGGCCTGCATTTGGGACCCGCTTTTTTGAATCGATGCGCAACAAACGTCCCCATCGTCTAGTGGCCTAGGACACCGGCCTTTCACGCCGGTAACCGGGGTTCGACTCCCCGTGGGGACGCCAAATAAAATCTATGGGTTAGACGGAAAATCTAACCCTTTTTCTTTGCCTTAAAAAGTGACTCTCAACCGTTAAGTGGAAATGCGGATGTTTTCACACCCGACAAGAAATCAGAATACCCAGCCGGCGCTGCAAGGATCATACAGATCGAACGCTTCGAAATCGGCACGAGGCCCTGTTCTTCCCAAATCGCCCTCGGGGGCAGTAAAGGACGGCGAAAGGGATTGCATGTCCGGCTGGACACCAACGGCCACGCGGCACTGATGTCCCCCGGCAGGGACGTTGTCACTGAACTGAAAACAGCAGGTCTTGATGCCGTATCCGTAAGCCTGAATGCCGAATCGGAAGAAAAATACAATCGGCTCTGCAAACCCGTTCTCGAAGGTTAGACTGTTTTTAGCACCAATTTGTCCAAAGCAATCCGGGGTCGCGCGTTGGGCGACTGATCAGGATACCCCACAGGCAAAAGCATTACCGGAAAGATGTTATCGTCCAACGCCAGAGACTCCTTGACTTGATTGCGATCAAACCTTCCAATCCAGCAGCTTCCAAGGCCCAGATCAACGGCCTTCAGAACGATGTGCTCTATGGCAATCGCCACATTCAAGGAAAGATAAGCCTTGACCGCCTCTTCGTCCATAGGGCTGTTTGTCATTGTGGGATGGTTCTTATCGATATCAATCCCCTCAAAGGCGCCTTCTTTCAACAGTTCTCCAATACGGCGCTCTCTTGTTGTGATGACCGATAAGTCGGCGCAACACACGAAAACAACAGGCGCCTTGACAATAAACTTGTAGGGCGTTGATCGGCCGAGGGTCTCCTTGGCGGCGGCTGATTGAGCGATGATGAAGCGGGCAGGTTGGAGGTTTGATCCCGAAGGGGCACACCGGGCAGCCTCCATAAGCTGGAGGATAATATCAGCCGAAATATCACCCTCCTTGAATTTACGAATACTCCTCCGTGAAGTGATAACCTCTGATAATTCCATCGTGGTACCTCCATAAAAGCGTGATTGTATTGATGCTACGATTTTTTGTTGAACACGTCAAATTACTTAAAAAAGAGAATTGATTGACATGGAATGACGGATCTCCTATACATCGATTCCGAAAAGAAAATAGGTCTGAAATGTTAGCGTGGCATTCTTTATCCCCTTCGGACTCAGAGGGGAGATTTTATTTTGCGGGTCTTCATGTTTAAGAACCTATATTATGGATGGTGGATCGTTGTTGCATGCTTCATCATCAATCTCTGTGTGGGTGGCATTAACTTCTTCGGCTTCACCGCCTTCTTCGAACCCATTCAACGTGAGTTCAATTGGAGCTACACACAAATCTCGCTTGCGACCAGCCTTCGTGGGCTCGAAATGGGCATTTTTGCGCCCATCGTGGGATTCCTCGTTGACCGATTCGGTTCAAGAAAGCTGCTCCTCGGCGGGACGATCATTATCGGCATTGGTCTTATTTCTCTGAGCTTCATTCAATCCTTGCTGATGTTTTATCTGTGCATCCTGCTCATTGCCTTTGGCGCAGGCGGATGTGCGACCGTGGTCACAATGACCGCCGTGGCCATTTGGTTTCAGAAAAATGTGAGTTTGGCGCTGGGCATCGCGGCATGCGGCTACGGCGCCGGCGGATTGATCCTTCCCCTCATTGTTTTCCTGACGGACGCATTCGGTTGGCGATCGACCCTGATCATTCTGGGAGTGGGCATGTTGGTTTTAGGTGTCCCCTTGTCCCTCATTGTGCGGAATCGTCCGGAAGAACTTGGACGGTCTGCGAATGGATTGATCAAAGAATTGCCTGGAACCTCCGACAGGAAGAATGGTCCAGAGAAAACGAAGAGCCCTTTTCTTGAAATAATCATGCAGAGGTCTTTCCTGTACCTCATTATTGCCGAAATGGTTCGACTCATGGCGGTGAACGCCGTAATTACCCACCTCATGCCCTACCTCAGCATTGTAGGAATGTCGAGGACGGCATCCGGCGCCGTTGCGGCAGCGTTGCCCTTGGTAAGCATTGTCGGCAGACTGGGATTTGGCCTGTGGGGTGACCGCTTTGATAAACGAATTGTCTGGGCAACAACCTTTTTCTTCATGAGTGTGGGGGTATTTGCCTTCTGCTACGTCGAATCTTTTTGGGTCCTGATTCTTTTTGTTGTTCTCTTTGCGCCCGGTTTCGGCGGGGGGATGGTTCTACGGGGGGCGATTCTGCAACAATATTTTGGCACGGCTTCCTTCGGGAAGACACTCGGCGTGATGCTTGGGCTCGGATCCATCGGGGGTATTATCGGCCCCACTCTCGCCGGATGGGTGTTTGATACGCTGGGCAGTTACGATCCGGTTTGGTACGGGCTTTCCGCGATATCGGGAATCACCATTTTCCTCATCATGAAAATAAAACCGGCCGCATCCTCTCATCGGTAAGGCCACGGCCGTCCCGGATATTCTGTTTCATGGATCGGTTGAATTCAGTCCGTCTCGTAGCAGGCCACGATTTCACCAAAGTAAAGGGTATGATAGTCCTTTTTCGGATAGATGGCCGAATCATAATCCTTGTCAAACCGGGATGGATCCATGGCAGACCTGTAGACGATTCTGCACTCGTAATGGCGTCCTGCCGTTTTGATGATCGGTGAGGCAACCTGACGGCCTTTGGTTGTTTCCAGAGAACACATCCTGAACTTGTCCACATCCCTGCCGGAACTGGATCCGCAATAGACAATTTCTTTATGCATTTCCCCCGCCGGCAACGTAACGGTGAAATCCTTGGCTTCCTCGATGATCCCGAAGGTGTGCCGGCTGGATCGCACCGCCACCATCAGAATCGGTTTTTTCCAGATAACGCCGAAGGTGGCCCAACCGATGGTCATGGTGTTCAGCGCTTTTCCCGATCGAACGGTTAAGAAAGCGCCTTCGTTGATCCTTTTGATGCTGTCTTCGACAACGTGCATGCAGTCCACATCCTTCATGGTAAGCTCCTTCTGTTGAGGCATATCATCATCCGCATCACTGTGATTTGCAGGCGTTGGTGTAACCGCCGGCGCAGGCCTTCTTGAAAAGCTCTTTTGCCTTGGCCAGGTCGTGCTCAACGCCTGTTCCATTCCTGTAACAGTTGCCCAGATTGCTGCAGCCCATCATATTGCCGCCGTCGCACGCCTTGCGGTACAAGTCCACGGCACGAACGATGTCGACGGGCACGCCCTCGCCATGTTTGTAGGCGTAGCCCAGATTCGTGCAACCCTGCATGCTGCCGCCGTCGCACCCCTTGCGGTACAATTCCGCGGCACGAACAGGGTTGGTGGCCACCCCTTTTCCGTAGTCATAGGCATAGCCCGCATTGGTGCAGGATCTCTCAAATCGGGCTTCGCATTCGTACAACCAGACGGCAAGCTTCATCCGGTCTTCTCCTACGGCGCGCGTCCGGGCATACGTCTCGGCAAGACCGCGGCAGCCTTCAGATGAGCCCAACCATGCGGCAATCCCCTCATTCTTGGCTTCCCTGGCCAAATCCGCCGGTGTTTTACCGAACCGGTCGCGCGCGTTGAGGTCGGCGCCCCGGGAGCAGAGGATCGCTGCAGCCCACCCATTGCCGGATTTTACTGCAACGTGAAGCGGCGTTTGTTGCTCCTTGTCGCGGGCATTGGGTGCGGCGCCTTTCTGAAGCAGCAGCAACACATGTTTCGCATCCCGCTGCCGGTATTCCATAGCCGAATGCAGCGGCGTCCCGCCGTAACAGTCGACCTCATCGACCTTCGCACCCCGCTCGAACAGGATCGACATCACCTCCACCTTTGCATTGCGACATGCCACATGGAGCGGAGTCCTCTCGCAATCGCCCCTGCCGTGGAGATCCGCCCCACGGTCGAGAAGCAGTCGAACCATTTCGAGGTGGCCTTTCCCCACAGCCGCATGCAGAGGCCGGGTCGCAATGGAGCTCTCCCCCTTTCGTCCGCTGCTTTTCCCCATGAGAGGCTCGTTGACCAAAGACGGCTTTTGCTCGATCAACGCCAGCACCCGGTCCTTCCGGTTCGCCTCCACGGCCTTGATCAACTCCTCTATGTCGGAACCCGGCTCCGAGGTCAGACGGGCCGCTTCCTGCTTCACTTTTTCCTTGATCTCCTCCATCTTGCCGATGTTTTCGATCAGTAAAGGGAGCACGGAAAAAAGAACGGCAATCAACATGAGGATGGAAAGCATGCGCCGGATCTTGACCGTCGGCAATTTTTCCGTAGGGGTCTTCTCCGGCAATTTTGTTCCGGAACCAAGATAGGGACCGCTCTCCGCCGGTTTAAGGGGTTTCCAGCACTTGACGCACTTGAGTGACGAATCCCCGTTTTCCGTACCGCATCGCGGGCATATCATGATCACCCTCCCCTGCTATCCTCTATCGACTGAATCTGCCTACATTTCTGTTAGAATGACGTTTTTCCCCAATCCGTCAACCGGGTCCCGGCCGAGACATCCGTGTTTTTACCTTACCCCACGATTTCGTGATCAGGAAGCTTTCGTTCATCTGATTGACCATCCGAACCAGTTTCGGCCACGGAACGGCAAAGGTCAGATCGGTTGAAGAAACACACGGACGGGCGGACACATCGAACATGCCCAAAACGGCACGGGGTCTGGAAGAGTGAATCTCCCTGTAGGGATAATCCACAATGGAGCCGCATCCGGCGCAGAAAGGAGCAATGACCCCATTGGGCTGCCGTTCATCAAAGTTTGCCAGCGTGAAAAGACCCGACAAAACGTCAGGAGGAGCAAAGAAGATGACGACCAAAGGATGGTCTCCATCCTCCATGCGATCCCATCTTTTGAAGACAATATAGTCTTCGGGAGCCTTGAATATCGTCTGAGCCCTCAGGAATGCCTTAACCAGTTCCGGGGATTTTTTATACCGTTCCCCTTCCAGTTTTCCCGGAATGCCGCAAGACAGAAAATATTCAAAATTGGGCGCCAATCTGCTGTCGAAACCTAGATACCTTTTGCCGCCGCCGCAGCCGACCGTATGGATGTCGAATGAAACGGTTTTCCCGTTCCTGACTTTCTTCAAATCACAAATGATGCATCGATGTCCCTTAGGCCGTCTTGCCATGGTTTTCGGTTCCGGCGAATTGGAATAATAGAACCCGATCGGCAATTCGGCGCCCGGGAAATATTTGGCCCAATCTTTCAAAAAGCTCTCTTTGAAATCAGAGTCCATAGCGATCCTCCTGTTCTGTCATCACTGTTCCATCCCGGAGACGGCTAAAGTGCAAACCTTTCTCATGGTCATCGATGCGGACACCTTAACAATGCCTTCTTTCCGGTTCCCGCTTCAGGACCGATGGTCACGCTCATCCTGG